>Ga0123519_10000313_pt1 | contig 84794 bp, 104 predicted proteins | sample YelNatPaOPRAMG02_FD_87396 | JGI IMG/M metagenome (GOLD analysis project Ga0123519, IMG submission 87396) | Hot spring microbial communities from Yellowstone National Park - Yellowstone National Park OP-RAMG-02 (version 2) | ecosystem: Environmental > Aquatic > Thermal springs > Hot (42-90C) ...
AAATATAGCCAATATGTCTTTGTTTTTAGCTCCTATTGCTTTCATAGTTCCAATATCTTTTGTTCTTTCTAAAACAGAGGTGTACATTGTATTAGCAATACCAACACCACCAACTAACAAAGAAATAAGTGCAATTCCAATAACTACTAAATTTACAGTATTAATAATCTTATTTATAGTGCTAAGTGCTTGTAAAGGTGTTTGAACATTAAAATCCTCTTCTCCTTCTTTTTCTTTTCTGTCCTTTCTTATTTTGTTTTTTATATCATCTGATACTCTTTGAACTAGTTCAGAGTTTTCTACTCTGATTACCACAACATCATACTCATTATCAATATCCAAGATTTCTTTTAAATCATCTTCGTTAATTATAATCGCAGAATTAAAAATGAAATTACTAGTTTTTTTTAATATTCCAACGACTTCAAATTCTTTTCCCTCTATTCTAACTTTTGACCCTATTTCGATTTTTTTATTAAATCCATCTGTATCTAAAAAATTATTTCCTAACAAAATTTTTCCTCTTTCTCCTGGATTCAATAACCTTCCTTTTTCAGGATTTATTTTAGTATTAATATAAACAAAATCTACTTTTTCTTTATCATTGGGCAAGCTTGCAGCATAATTAAATTTTGAAATTCCATTATATTCAAATTTAACTAACCTTATCAATCTAGGAACTACAATTTTTACACCTCTAACATTCTCTATTATTTTTATATCATGATTGTTTATCTTTTTTATAGAACTGCTTCCAGGAGGCCCAAATCCTGTTTGAACATTAGTAAAAGTTAAACTATCAACTGATAAACTAGAAAACTGTCCTAAAAGAGCGCTTTTTAATCCTTGACCAAGATTAATCAAAGATATAACTGTAGCAACTCCTATTAATATCCCTAATAGAGTTAACCAGCTTCTAAGCTTTCTTTTTCTTATATTTTTTAATGATATCGAAAGAAGGTCTATAATCATTTTATAATTGTCCTTTATACTTTTATGCTATTTGTTCTTCTATCTTCCTTCTCCTAACAAATCTATAAATAAGAAACAATATAACTAAAGAAAAAAATCCTAACAAATAATAGATATTCATATTCCTTTTAATCAGACCTAGTTCTTCTGCTTTGGATTTTGTATACACCTTAAGCTGAATTTCAAATTTTTGCGAATAAGCATTGTTATTTGCATCTTTATAATACACAACAATTGGCAAATTGATAATAGAAGGTATATTTTTTTTGAAAAACAATTTAAATTCTAATGTTTGATAATCATCACTATCTATATCTCCTATATAAACACTTTCTGGAGAAAGAATAGTATAATAATTTGATACTTGACTAATATTAACTTCAACAAATTTTGCATCAGATAATCCATTGTTTATTATCTTCATTACTATTTTATTCTCTTGACCAGCCAATAAAACATTCTCTTCTAAAATAACTTTAAGAGATGGCTCAGAATTTACAACTACACTAACAACAGAGTTTCTAATTTTTGTTTGTGAATTCTCATTGTATTCAATTTTTAACGGTATTTTGTACAACCCAGATTTTGCATTTGGCTGTGCTGTTATCTCAAACTCTACTTTTTTCGTATCTCCTTCGTTTAATTTATCAAAAGTATAATACGAACCAGAATTATAAGGAGCAAAAGGAAGATTGGAAAGATCCATATTTATAGAAATATCCTCTAAATCATAATTTCCATTGTTTTTTAAATAAATGCTTATTTTTGAACTTTCTCCTGGAGAAATCGTGTCAGGAACTGTAGAAATAGAGCTAATTATGAGACTGCCTGATACATTTTCAAATAAAAAGAGCATTACTATTAAGTTATATAAAAAAAATTTCCATTTCATTTTTTCTCTCAGAAAAAGATCTGAGGCCTATCACCTCTAATCTAACCATAGTTTTTAATTTTTTAAATTTTTCTATTTTTTATTCATAGAATTAGTATTCATGCATTTTAACTACATAGAACCAATTTTTCTATTTGAATTTTTTATATCTTCTAGTATATATCCATCTCTCATTCTGATTACTCTCTTTGCTTTTTTAGCTATTTCATTATTGTGAGTTATAACTATTATTGTCTTTCCTTCTTTATTAAGCTCTAGAAATATATTCAAGATTTCCTCTCCACTCTTACTATCCAAATTTCCAGTAGGTTCATCAGCTAAAATTACTTCAGGATTATTAACAAGAGCTCTTGCAATTGCAACTTTCTGTCTTTCACCACCAGACATCTCATTTGGAAAAAAATACATTCTATTTTTCAAACCAACTCTTTCTAATAATTTTTTAGCTCTCTCAATTCTTGTTTTTTTAGGAATCCCTTGAAAAACCATTGGCAACATTACATTATCAATAGCGTTTAGACTTGGGATTAAATTAAAAGTTTGAAAAACAAAACCTATTTTTCTTCCTCTTATCTGCGCAAGTAGGGATTCTGGGAGTTTTTCTATATCCACACTATCTAAAAATATGTTCCCTTTGGTTGCTGTATCTAAAGCTCCTACTAAATTCATCATTGTTGATTTTCCGCTTCCAGAAGGTCCAACTATAGCAATAAATTCTCCTTTTTTTATACTAATATTTATATTCCTAAGAGCCTCTACAAAAGAGTTTCCCATCTTGTAACTTTTAAAAACATTTTCTAACTTTATAATTTCAGAATTACTATCATAAATTTTTTCAACCATATTCTTAAATAATTAAGATATCTTTATTAAATCGTAATATTTAAATTTTTTGTATTAAAAATGAACAACAAAAAACTTAAAAAAGAAGAGATATTAAAAAAGATAAAAGAAGTTTTTTCGAAAGAAAGTATATCAAAAAAAGACATCAGAAAAATTAAAAGACTTGCAATGTCCAAAAATATAAAGTTAAGAGATTTAAGAAAAAAATTTTGTAAAAAATGTTATTCTTTTTTTAATTCTTTTAATTCTGAGATAAGAATAAACAAAGGATTTAAAGTAATAAAATGTAAAGAGTGTGGTTTTATAAACAGATGGAAGATGAAATCAGACTAAAATTTTTTGAATTTGTTCACTAATTCTAAAGTATCAACCTGGCCTAAGAACATAGCTCTACAACAGTACCTTTCTAATCCTAATTCATCTAAAACTTCCTTTGGATTTTCCTTTCTATTTTCAACTCTTTCTTTAAATTCTTCCCATAAATGTCCTATAGGCTTTCCACATGAAAAACAGCGTATTGGTATTATCATATTTATATAAAAAGACTGCATTGCTGCTTCGCTTCTTTTCAGAAACTAAAACAGACAACGTAGTTAGCTTAACTTCCAGGTTCGGAATGGAGACTGGGTGTGACCTAACTACTATGGCAGTCTACATATAATTAAAAATAAGAGTTTATAAAGGTTTTTATATATTGTTGATTTTAAAATTTCAGCAGGGATACCCAAGTGGTCAAAGGGGCAGGACTCAAGATCCTGTGGCTTAGTGCCTTCGTAGGTTCGAATCCTACTCCCTGCATTTATAACAAACTAAAAATTCCTTTCTGTAATAAAAACAAACTAATTATTATAAAAAGGAAAAAAGGAAAATTAATAGAACTCGAACTGATTATTATAAAAGCACAAAAAATATCTATTATACTTACAATATTAAAATTTATAACAAAAATAAGCCCCTTTATTAACAAAACGAATCCGCAAAAAATTATCAATACCTTAAACAAACCAAAAACTCCGTACAACCAGAAAATTATTGCTATAATTACATCTATTATTCCGAGTATTTTAATTAGCATCCTTTTTGTTTATAAATATAATTTACCATAATTTTTAAACTCTAACAATTTAATTTTAATAAAGCCTCTGTAGCTCAGCCAGGAATAGAGCAGGACCGTCCTAAGGTCAAGGTCGTAGGTTCAAATCCTACCAGAGGCATACTAAATTAAAAAAATTTAAAAAATTTAGATTTTATTTTAACTAAGCGTGGGTGGTCTAAAGGTTATGACTATTGCCTTCCAAGCAATCAATCCGGGTTCAATTCCCGGCCCGCGCATTCATCATTTTATTTAATCATTTGATCTTAGAAAAATTGCAAAAACTTTTAAAGAGTATTTTTATAAAATATAGATGGAAAAAACCCTATCTTCAAATGAAAACAAAAGTTGGTATGACAAATATTACAAACTATTATTCATAATCCCAATTCTCTTAACATTTTTGTCATTTTTTTATTTGATAAATTTTTATCAAAAATACAACGATATCATGCTTAGAGACACCTCTTTATCAGGTGGAACAACTATAACCTTAAAAGCACAAAAAGAAATAGACTACAAATTCTTAGAATCCTCTTTGAAAAAAGAATTCTCAAACTTAAATATAAAAAAACTAACTGATTTAAGAACTGGAGAAACAACAGCCTATATAATTGAAAGTTCGGAAGAACAACAAAAATTAAAATCAGGAGTTGAAAAGATTTTAGGTTATAATCTAACAGAAAAAAATTCTAACATAGAATTTACAGGATCCTCTTTAAGCAAAAGTTTTTACAAACAATTAGTAATAGCATTAGTAATAGCTTTTATCTTAATATCCGTGGTTGTATTTTTCTTATTCAAAACCATTATACCAAGCATAGCTGTAATACTCTCTATTTTTTTAGATGTCTTAATGCCACTAGCATTAGTAGATTACATAGGATTGAGAGTATCTGCAGCAGGTATAGCTGCTTTTTTAATGCTAATAGGATATTCTGTTGATACTGATATTCTTTTAACTTCAAGAGTTCTGAAAAAAAAAGAAGGTTCTGTTAACGAAAGGATATTCGGAGCATTTAAAACAGGGATTTTCATGACAACAACAGCTTTACTTGCTGTTATTCCAGTTTTTTTCTTTATGTCAAATCTCCCAGATTCTTTTAGACAAATATTTTTAATATTATTTTTAGGCTTGTCTGCAGACATAGTCAATACATGGTTAACAAATGCATCTTTAATTAAATGGTATTGCGAAAAAAAGAAAATAGAATAAAATGAAAATAACATTAAGAGTATGGATATTAATAATAGTATTAATTCTTTCTCTACTCGTAATCTCTCCGAGTTTTAAAAAAGGAGTTATAATCAAAAGCGTAGAAAAAAATTCCTCTGCTTATGAAGAAGGCCTAAGAAGCGGAATGATAATAAAATCTATAAATGGAGAAAACATAAATAACATAGAGGATTATTCTAGGATTATTAACAGTATTTTTCAAAATATTTCAAAAAAAGAAAATCTTTCACTAACAGAATCCTATTCTAATCATAAAAACATTTATTCAGAGAACAAAATCAAAAACAAAACCAACAACACAGATAATGAAACTTTTTTCGACAATTCTTTCGAAAATAAAATAAAACTGACAATAACAACAGAAAACTCAGAATTCGTTTTGTTTACAGAAGAGCCCCCAAAAATAACAGTAGATAATGTTCCAAGATCAAAAATAAAGACAGGACTCGATCTAAGCGGAGGCGCAAGAGCATTAGTTAAAGCGGATAAACCTCTATCAATCACAGAACTCAATGAATTAATAGATGTTGTTAGTAATAGGATCAATGAGTTTGGAATCTCTGATGTTAATATAAGGGCTGTTTCTGATTTATCAGGAAACAATTACATGTTAATAGAAATCGCAGGAGTTACTCCCTCTGACTTAGAAGACCTAGTTTCAAAACAAGGCAAATTCGAAGCTAAAATAGGGAATCAAACTGTTTTTATAGGAGGCCAGCAAGACATAACATATGTAGCAAAAACAGGAGAACAATCAGGAATCTATTCTTGCAATAGTTACGAAGGAAAAGAAATATGCAGTTTTAGATTTTTAATAACCTTGAGTGAAAAAGCAGCAAAAAGACAAGCAGAAATAACAAAGAATTTATCAATAGACCCTCAAAATCCACAATATCTTTCAAAAAAACTTGATCTGTTTTTGGATGATCAACTAGTTGATTCTTTGTTTATTTCTAAGAATCTAAAAGGAATAGACACAACAGAGATCTCAATACAAGGTTCTGGTACAGGAACAACAAGACAAGAAGCTTACGATGATGCTTTAAAAAACATGAAGAAACTACAAACCATCTTAATAACAGGAAGTTTGCCTTACAAATTACAAATAATAAAAATAGATACAATATCACCAACATTAGGTAGAGAGTTCTTAAAAAATATCCTCTTAATAGCATCAATAGTCTTTATAATTATTTCTTTAGTTTTGTTTTTAAAATACAGAAAAATAAAAATAACTTTAGCAGTTATACTTACTATGTTTTCTGAAGCATTCATAACTTTAGCAGTAGCAGCTCTAATAAAATGGAATTTGGATGCTCCGAGCATTGCTGGAATAATAGCAGGAATGGGTACTGGTGTAAACGACCAAATAGTTATTTTAGATGAGGCTGCTTTAAACAGAAAAATAACACTAAAAGAAAGAATAAAAAACGCTTTGTTCGTAATCTTTGGAGCTTTTTTTACTATAATATCTGCAATGCTTCCTCTTTTCTGGGCAGGAGCTGGCTTGTTAAAAGGATTCGCATTAACAACAATAATAGGTGTATGCGTTGGAATCTTTATTACAAGACCAGCATTTGCAGATATAATCCAAAATATAATAAAGGATTAATACAGTTATACCTAATAAATTTCTTTAAAATTTTTATAATTAAAATAAATAAAAAGAATAATCATTTTTATAAACCTATAAATACTTTGATTTTTATATTTATAATTTAGAAAATTTTATTTAAATCTTTCAAGACTTTATTACACAAGTTTAACTTTAAAGTTAAATATTTAAACTATTTTTTTATAATACTTTTATGTTACCAAAAACTCATGCACTTCTTGGGCTTATTTTTTCTCTAATAATTTTTTTCATTTTTCATATAACGCCTTTTTATACCTCTTTGATATTTTTTTCATCAGTTTTTATAGATACTGATCATTATTTGTGGTACGTGATTCAAAAAAAAGATTTCAATCTTAAAAAAGCATTTTATTTTTTTAAAAATCTTAAAAAGCATCCACCTTATCTTATGATTTTTCACACTCTAGAATTCTTTCTTCTTATTTTAATCCTATCTTTTTTTTGGAAAAGCTTCTTCTATGTTTTTCTAGGTATGTTGTTTCATGTTTCTCTCGATATAATTTACGAGATCAATAAAGATGTTTTAAGTTGCAGAGAATATTTTCTTACAAGAAAAATTTTCAAAATAATTAAAAAAAATTTTAATGATAGTTTTTAAAACTTAGAATCTTTCTAATTATATGAAAAAAGATATTAAAAGATCGCTATTAAAAAACAGCGTATGGATTTTTCTTCTTTCTTTAGTCAATAAAATAGGTTCTTTAATTTTTATAATGATCTTAACAAGATTTTTGATGCCTGAAAAATTTGGAATTTATTCTATAACCTTATCTATTGCAATGATTTTTTTATCAATTTCAGATTTAGGCTTAAATCAGGTATTTACTATTTACGCATCTTCTGCATTATCAAAAAACAAAAAATTAATTCCATCTTATCATAGATATTTATTCAGAATAAAACTTTTTTCTACACTTTTTATTTCCCTCCTCTTATTCTTTTTATCATATCCCCTATCTTATTATTTTTTTAGGAACGAAAATATATTCGTTCCTCTGCTGATCTCTTCAGTTTATATTTTTGTTTTTTCTTTTGAAGGATTTTACACTTCCACTTTTTATATAGTAGAGAAATTTAGGTATGTTTTCTATAAAGAATTTTTAAATCAGTTTATTAAAATAATTTTATCAATTTCTGTCTTTTATTTAATCTCTATAAATTATTATGTAATAGGAATATTTTCGGTTTTCGTTATAAATTCTATTTTACTTTTATTTTTTGCTATTTATTATACAAAAAAGTTCCTCCCAAATTTATTCGATAAACCGCAATTGAATATAAACAAACAACGAATAAACAAATTGATATTTTATCTTAGTTTTATATCCTTTTTTTCAATATTATTCTCATATGTAGATTCTGTACTTTTAGGATTTTTTCTGTCATCAGAGTATGTAGGATATTATAGAGCAGCAATTTCTTTGATAATAACTATAGCAGGAATTCTTTCATTTCCAACTGGAGCATTATTACCAGCATTTTCTAAAGAGGACTCTTATAACACTCAAAAAATTTTTAACAGATCCTTTAAATATTTAATGATTATTACAATTCCTGCTTCATTTGGGATAGCTATTCTTGGAAAATATTTCATGAAATTAATATTTGGCAATTCCTTTTTACAAGCTTCTTCTATCCTGTATTTTTTATCTCTTCAGTTAATTCCTTTAGTCGGAGCGAATATTTTCGGTCCTATTTTTTCTGCAAAAGAAAAAATAAACATAACAACAAAACTAGTCGTATTAACAAGCATTATTAATTTAATATTAAATATAATACTAATAAAGTCTTTTCTTTTTATTTCTCCTATGTTCGCAACATTCGGAGCTGCATTTGCTAGTATCTTAAGCTGGTATTTTTATTTTGGTACTGGTTTATTTTATTTAAAAAAAGAATTTCATTTTATTCCTCCTAAAGAATACATAATCAAACCTCTTCTTTCAAGTTTATTAATGTCTTTTGTTTTGATATTTTTAAACACACATATAATTAAAGATATGAACTTGATTTTAGGATTAAGCGAAGTATTTTTAGGAGCTATTATCTACTTTTTAACAAGCTTTTTGATCAAAAGCATAAAAAAAGAAGATCTAATGTTATTTAAACTACTTTTCAAAAATGACTAATGCTAAAAAGAAACATTATGATAAAAGCATAGAAACAGAATTAAAAAAGAAAAGCATTATTTTTTCCGTATGGGATTGTGAAGATAGAAATAACGATGCTTATAATTGGTACTCTCTTTTCAGAAGACTATTCAAAAAATCTATTTTGTTTGATTTTAGAGCTAAAAAACATAAAATGGGTTACGAAAACATGAAAAAACTCTTTTTTAATATCTTAAAAAACGAAAAACCTTCATTCGTAATTTTTTCACCAGTTATTTTTGGAGAATTAGAACTTTACGATTTAAAAAAAATAAAGCTAATATCTCCAAAAACTAGAACAATAGTTCTATTTGGTGACGACGATGTAGGATTTGAAACACTCTCTAGATATGTTGCTCTCTTTTTTGATTATGTCTTAATAGCACAATTAAACTATCTAAAAAAATACTTTAAAGAAAAAATAAAAAATGTTTACACTATAACCGGAGCAGATCTTGAAAAATATAAACCATTGCCCCTTAATAAAAAATACGATGTAACTTTTATTGGAACAGTTAAGTCTGATAGGATTGATTTATTAAGATTTTTAATAAGAAACAAAATATACGTAAATATTTTTGGTCATGGTTGGTACGACTATCCGGAATTTAGGGATAACTATAAAGGGGTTCTTAGTTCTGAGGATTATGTTAAGGTAATAAATCAGTCTAAAATTGTCTTATCCTTTTCTAAAAATCATCTTGGAAAGCCTCATTTTAAAGGAAGAATATTCGAAGTTGGAGCATGTAAAACCTTTCAATTAATAGATTATTTCAATGAATACTCAAATTTATTTAAAGAAGGATCAGAAATAATTATGTTTAAAAATAAAAACGATCTTTTAAAAAAGATAAAATATTATTTAAATAACGAGGATGAAAGAGAGAGAATAGCAAACAATTGTTATAAATCTATAGTTAAAAAATTTAATTCTAAAAAAATTTTATTGTCTTTTTTTAAAAAAATTTTACTAGAAAAAAATTTTCATAAAGATTTACCAAAATTAAATAAGACTGTTGTTTCTATTTCACGCGAAGATTTGAATGATTATAAAAAATTAAATGAAAAAACGAAAAAAGCAGATTATATAGAATTTATCACCTCTGAAGGAAAGTACTTACCATATAAAAGTTTTCTTCAAGCTTATTCTTTAGACCTTTTAAAAAAACAGATTTCATGTTGCAGTTATTACGTATACTCCAAAAAGATAGGTTCTTACTTAGCTTTTAATCCTGAATTTGTGTTAATAAACAACAATTATAAAGATTTTAATAAACTTTTAAACATTAATCAATTAATGGTAACAAAAAATTTTTTCTTTGAAAATCTAGACAAAATTAAAAAAGCATTTGACACTGGATTTATAGATTTTGTTAAAAAAAAGAATTCTGTTATTATCTCGATTCCTTTAGTAAGACTAGAAAAATTTAACAAATTAAGTTATGATAAAATGAAAAATTATTTTCAGATGAAATTTTTATCGCATTTATATTCTTTGATATATCAAAAAAGAATATTTTCAGATAGTTATATGTATAACCTCTTAATAATCTCTTTGCTTAATAAAAATTTTTTTATATTAAAACATATCTTTTATTCTGCTTTTAAAAAAGAAAACTTAATAAGACTAAAATTTTAGAATCCAAAGAATTTTAATGTTTTCTAGGAATCATTAATTTATAAGGAATCTTTTTGTAATCTAATTCTTTTTTTTCTAAAAAAACATTCTTCTTTATAAAATTATACAAATCTTCATTTTTAGCGTAACCATCTTTATCGAAAAATTTTTTATTATGTTTTATAGAGTAGGGTCCTTGAAATCTTTTTACATATTCTATAACTCGATAAGGAAATATCCTTTCAAAATAATTGAATATAATCTTGAAAAAACTATTTATAAAAATCGTTTTTATTACTAAGACTTTTAAATTGTTTATGCTAGGATGATTTAAGAAAACATTGAGAGTTGTTTTTATACTTAAATCGCATTCCTCAAAACCCAATCCTATCTTTTCCCCCTCCTTAAGCATTTTTAAAAAATTTCTTTTGTAAGCAGGATTTAATAAAGGTTGAGGAGTCCTTAACATATCATGATGGCCCTTATGGTGTATCATTACTCTATGTGATAAAAGCTGGTGAGTTTTTATAGCAGAACAAAGATAGGGAATTAAGCTCTCTGTTTTTGGACCTCCAAGAATATCTATCCATTTATAATCGTAATATTCAAAAAATTTCCTTTTAAATAAATATATATGTGCATTAACACCTTCTCCTAACTTTATCTTAGTTGGATTTTTTTTTGGATTATAGTCTCTTCTTTGAGCCATATCGTTATCTGCCTGTGGAGAGATTATAGAAGCTTTTGGGTCTTTTTCAATTTCATCTAACAAAATTTTTAAATCTCCTTTATTAACAAACATTGCATCTGAAGCAGAATAAGCATAATAATCATAAATTTTGTTCTTAAAAATGTACATAGCATGATTAAAATTTCCAGCAGAGCTAGTAAAAGGATATTCTATTAAATCTATATAAAAATCTTCACTTTTTTTTTGGAATTCTATTAATTTTTTTCTTGTTTTAAATCCAGATATACAGTCTGCTACAACTATGTCTATCTCTAAATTTTTGTCTCTTTCATTTTGCCAACTCTTTATTACCCTAAACCAGATGTGCGAAAAATCTTCAAAGGATTTATCATATTTAATATCATTAGGATTAAAAGTAGTTATAATTGCAAGAACTTTTTTCTTTTTCTTTCTCATTAATTCGTATTATATTTATTCATTTTTAAAACTATCTAGGAATTAGATAAATCTTTAAAAATAAATAAATCTCTAAATTTATATGAAAGAAATGGATTTATTATTAATCAATGTTGGAAATTTTAGAAAAAGGGTGTACCAAAAATTAAGCGAGGATTATTCTGCAATAGAACCTCCTTTTTGGGCTGCTCTTACAGCAGGTTTCATTAGAAAAAAAGGATATAGAGTTAATATTTTAGATGCTAATGCAGAAAATTTAACACATGAAGAAACTGCCAAAGAAATTGAATTACAGAATCCTAAGATAACAAATATTGTAGTGTATGGGCAACATCCCTCGGCTTCTACTCAACTTATGACTAATGTCGGAGAACTATGTAAAAAAATTAAAGAAATAAACCCAAAAAGAAAAATAATTTTAAGTGGTTTACATCCTTCTGCTTTACCAAAAAAAACTTTGGAAGAAGAAATGTGTGATTATGTAATAGAAGGTGAAGGATTCTATACACTCGAAGGATTATTAAAAAATAGCAATTTGAGAGATATACCTGGATTGTGGTGGAGGGAAAATGGATTAATCTTTTCTAATCGAAGAGCAGATTTAATAAAAAATTTGAGTGAAGAACTCTCAGAAGTAGCATGGGATCTTTTGCCAATGGATAAATATCGTGCGCATAACTGGCACTGTTTAGATAATTTAGATTCTCGTTTAAAATACGCATCTTTATCAACAAGTTTAGGTTGTCCATTTAGTTGTTCTTTCTGTTGTATTAATGCTCCATTTGGAAAAAGATTATGGAGAACCTGGAATAGTGATTGGGTTCTAAATCAAATAGATATCTTAGTTAATAGATATAATATAAAAAACATAAAATTTATCGACGAATTATTCGTTCTTAATGAAAATCATTTTGTTCCAATAGCTAAAAAATTAGCAGAAAGAAATTATGATTTAAATATCTGGGCCTACGCAAGAGTTGATACAACAAAAGAGGAACATTTGGAGTTATTTAAAAAAGCAGGTATAAATTGGTTGGCTTTTGGTTTTGAAGCTGCAAGTGAAAGAGTTATGAAAGAGGCGTCCAAATATCAGTTTTCTGAAGAGGATGTACACAAAATAAGAAAAAAAGCTGAAAAAGCAGGAATAAACGTTATTGGAAATTTTATATTTGGATTACCAGAAGATAATTTAGAAAGCATGCAACAAACATTAAATCTTGCAATAGAGCTAAATTGCGAGTGGGCTAATTTCTATTGTGCTACTGCATACCCAGGTTCAAAGCTTTACGATTATGCACTAAAGGAAAATCTTCCATTACCAGACTCGTGGGAGAAATTTGCACAGCATCATTATGAATTCGTTCCACTTCCAACAAAATATCTTTCTTCTAAGGAAGTACTAGAATTTAGGGATAACGCTTTTAACGAATATTTCACAAATCCTCCTTATTTGAACATGATTGAAAATAAATTCGGTAAAAAAGCAAAAGAACATATTCAAAACATGACTAAGATTAAATTAAAAAGAAAAATATTAGAAAGCTAGTATTAATTTTAAGAACTATATAAATCCCCAATTTCTACTAACAAACTAGACTTATTACTCTCTAAAGCTTTTAAATATGCAGAAACGATTCTTTGATAATTATCTAATCTAATAATATCTACATTTTTTAACATAATCCTGTAAGCCTCTGTATAATCTTGACAATGCTGAGGTCCTGGATTTAAAGGAATTTTACTTCCGACAGCAGTCCTGATTATTACTTTAGGATCAAATTGACCAGAGGATAACTCTCTAATTTTATCTAAATGGTTCACCATCTGATTTGTAGCTAAAATTAGAAAATCAAATCTAGGATAAATACTAACAGGAATGAATCCTTCTAAACTTAGTCCTATTGACATTCCCATCTGCACATCTTCCATTATTGGTAATTCTATTTTTTTTTCATCAACAATATCTTCAAGGGTCTGGTAAAGTGCACTTCCTTTATATTTTACTGTCTGACCCAAAAATATAACTTTTTCATTTTTTGCTAGAATATTCATAGCTCTTTTTAGTTCATCTCTATACATCCATCTTTTTTCCTTTTTCTCTTCAGGAAACTCTACCCACATTCCTATCCCATGATGTGGCCAACTCCTTTTATATTTGTACCTTCTAATCTTTTTATTTACATTATTTTTAAGAGATACAAAACCAGGAATCATCTCTTTAGAATTTATTCCCCATACTTCCCTTGTAGGAGTATAAACACTTAATCCATTATCTTCAACAACAAAATTAATAGGAAGGTTATGGTTTATTGCATATTTTGTTACTTCATGAAAAGTTCCTGTTTCAGCAGCCATATCTCCACAAAAAGCCCAAACTCTTGAACTAGCATTTTTTAATTTTAATCCTAAAGCAACACCCAAGGCTATAGGCAATTGTCCAGGAACTATAGATGAACTAAAAAATTTATATTCTTTATTCATTATATGGATGCTATTTCCTTTTTTTATTTCTTCTTCTAACCATTTTTTAGGAATGCCTTTCAATAAAGCATGGTAATGATTTCTATAATTTGAAAATACCCAATCTTCTTTTTTAATCTCTTTAAAAATATCAATAAGTTGTTTTTCATTTCCTCCGCTTAAGTGTACAGGCCCTCTTATTTTTGCTTCTCTATACAATTTTTCAATTCTTTTCTCAAAGTCTATCAATTCTTCTGCAATCATATTAATTCAGAAAAAGTATATACTTAAGTTTTTAAATATTTGTTTTAACCATTATGGAAAATCAAGGCACATAGGGTCTTGTTCTCCATTGATTCCTAAACAAAGCTCTTCTATTTGTCTAGCATATTCACCATAAGTACATCTTCCACATTCCTTATCAACTTTAATAGATTTTAGTATTTCACGATGTTTTTCACTTCCCCAAAAATTTAATATTTCTCGCGGATCAGGATAGTGACTACAAAGTCTAAATCTTGGCTCTAACCTATGATCTACACAAACATAAGTATTCCCATCAGCACAACACTGTAAGGTTAGACTAGAAGAAACGCAGTTCTTAAAACTATGGAAGACTCTAAAATCAGGATCATACTTATGCATAACTGTAAATACTCTAAAATGATTTCCCTCTTCTAATTGATGGCATCTGTCAAATAATTTTTGAATCTCTTCTATATTATAATTAATTTCCATTGCAGATTTAAAATCTTTTCTTTCTAAATCAGCAGGCCTAGCATGAAAATCTCTTACTCCAATATTTTTAGCTAATTCACATGCTTTATAAATATCTGTCCAGTTTCTTGGGGTTATCAAGAATTTATATGCAATATCAATCTTAGAATTTTTCTTTTCTTTCAAATTTACTAAAAGCTTTATATTCTCTATAACTTTTTCGAAACAATCTTTTTTATGGACTTCTTTATATATTTCTCTAGATCCTGCATCAACAGAGATTCCAACCCATCTACAGTTCATCATTTCATTCGCTATCTCTTCATTAATTAAACTTCCATTTGTAGCAAAAGAACAATTCATTCCTCTTGAAACAATATAAGATGGAAGATTCCAAACCGCCTTATTAATAAGAGGTTCTCCACCACCTCCAATACACACTCCTCTCACCCCCCACTCTCCAACAAAATCTATTAAATTCTCTAAATGTTTTTTTGTCATTAATCTTTTATCAGAAGGAACTTCGTCTTCATTTATCCACAAATATCTCTGAGCATTACAATGAGGACATCTAAAATTACATAGATGAGCTGGATCTAAGGACAACTCTATAGGTGGAGGTAAATTTTCACTTTCTTTTAAAAACCATTTTGCTATAGGAACATAATGCGTGTTATAATAAGCTAATCCTTTATAAGAATTAAAAGAATTATACTTACTTTTTTCGCTCCACTCTTTTCCTCTTAATTTCCAATCGTCCCTCATTTTTATTTATAAATTTCCTGAAGTAAAAAACATTTAAAAATATTTCTATTTTTATTTATATATTTGGTAAATATTCCATATAAAAGCTTGAAATATACATATTTTCATTTATAATAACACTCTTTAAACAATCTATCGAAAATTCTAATGCTTTTTTTATTTTTATTGAATTAATCACAATTATCTATATAGAAATAATAACAAAAGATTTTAATAATCTATAATATAGGGATAATTATGAAAAAACTAAATATTGGTTGTGGAAAAGACATAAAGAAAGGTTATATTAATTTGGATTGTATAAAACTACCAGGAGTGGATGTTGTGCACGATTTAAAAAAGCATCCTCTGCCTTTCAAAGATAATTATTTTGACGAAATTTACGCATCTCATGTCCTAGAACATGTGGAGAATTGGACAGAAACTATGAACGAACTTTATAGGATTCTTAAAAACAAAGGACTTTTAATTGTAAGAGTGCCGTTCTTTCCAGGAATGTACTCTACTGCAGATCCCACACATAAAAATTTTTTTACATACCTTACTTTTGATTATTTTGAACCAGAACATACTTTTAATTATTATTTTAGTGCTAAGTTCAGAATAAAAAAGAAAAAAATTATATTCTCTTGGAATAAATTTCTTAATTTCCCTTCAATATTCATAAACGCATTTCCTATATTTTATTCAAGATACCTATCTTTTATTTTGCCCAGTAACGAACTTTATGTTGAAATGGAAGCTATAAAATGATTAAAAAATATCACGATATTTCTATAGTAGTTAGAACCTCTATGGCAATAAATCCGTATGTGAAAAGACCGTTTAATCTTAAAAAAGAGGAGCTTTTGCTGAAATGTTTAAAATCTCTTTTAGAAAGTTGTAATCTTGTAAAAAACAGAGTAAAACTGTATGTAGTTGATGACTCTGGCCCTGAAAATATAAGGAACAAAATTAGAGAATTGTTATCATTATATAAAATAAATTCAGAATTGATAAAAATAGAAGTTAAAAGTAATAAAAAATCTTTAGAATTCTCGTATAATCTGTTAAAAAAGGCAAAATCAGATCTTTTATTTCTTGCAGATGACGATTACCTTTATACAAAACAAGCTTTTAGTTTTATTCTCAATGCATACGATGACAGGATAATAGGAACAGATCAATTTGCCATCTATCCATTTGACGAACCAACTAGGTATGAAAAGATATATCCCTCTTACATATTTCTAAGTAAAGACTCTCACTGGAGGAGTATAGGGCACTCTACAGGAAGCATAATTATTCCGAAAAAGTTATTCATAAAAAATGAAAAAGTTTTTAATAGATTTGTAGAGACTTTATCTGAAAAAGGATCAATAAATGAGTTATGGAAAGAGATCCCACTTATATCTCCTATACCTTCCCTAGTTGCACATCTAAATTCCGATACAATTCCTCCTTTTGTAAAATGGGAAAAATATCTATAAAATTTAAAATATTAAAAATAAAAATTAAAAAATCTATTAAAAATATAATAAAAATTTCTTATAAATATTTATTAAATAAACCTTTAATAATAAATACAAATGATAATCTACATAAGAATCCTTTTTTAAGATATCCTAAATTTCAAAAAGATTCTAATATTAATTTAAATATATATACAAAATTTCTTTCTAAAAATGTTTTTAATTTTAATGTAGACTAGTTTTAAACTAATATTTTTATTATTATCATTTAACTATAAATTATTCATAATAATCTTTAAAAATGCTTTTTAATATTTATAAAAATGGTCACTCTTAGTTTAGTTGGATGCGGTAGATGGGGGATAAATTATGTTAAGGCAGCATCTAATTTAGATTTCGATTTAAAATATATATGCGATACAAAAAAACCAAAAATAAAAATACCAAAAGGAACAATTTATACGCAAAATCTTGAAGATATACTTTCGGATAAAGAAACAGAAGGAGTAATAATAGCAACACCAGCAAGTTCTCATTATGATATAGGATATAAATGTATATCTAATCAAAAAAATGTTTTAATTGAAAAACCAATAACTACAAATTCTAATCAGGTAGGAGAATTGTGTAAAATTTCAGAATCGAATAATGTAGTTTTAATGGTTGGCCACATTTTTGAATATAACGATGCAGTCAAAGAGATAAGAAGGATAATTGAGAAAGGGAAGATAGGAAAATTAATATACATAGAATCAAGGAGAGTTGGACTAGGCCCAGTAAGAGATGATGTAAATGTTTTATGGGATTTCGCATCACATGATATTTATATCTCTAATTTTTTTGTAGGAAAAAAGCCGAGTTATGTAGCATCTATAGGATTTTCTAATAAACCCTCTTCTAATAAAAAAACGCATAAAAATATCGAGGATATATTCTGTGTAAACTTATTCTACGAGGACCCGTCTGTTTTAACAACAATTTATGTTAATTGGTTGCATCCAGTTAAAGAAAGACAGATAATTATTGGAGGAGAAAAAAAAGCCATCTTATTCGATGATGTCGAACCATCGGAAAAAATAAAAATTTTTAATAGAAGAATTTCTTATCTCCAAACTTCAGGAGGTTTTGGAGAGTTCCAAACAATTACCAGAGAAGGAGATATTCTTACTCCTAAAATAAAATTAAGAGCTCCATTAGAAAATCAACTAAATCATTTTATAGATTGTATAAAGAAAAAAACTAAATGCTTAACTGATGGTTATAAAGGACTGGAAGTAGTAAAAATACTCGAGGCTGCAGAAGAATCAAAAAGAAAAGGAGGTTTAATGATAAGATGTACTCTATAATCTCCTCTGATGTTAAAATAGGCAAAGGTACAAAAATATGGCATTTTTGTAATATCTATGGTTGTGAGATAGGGGATGACACACAAATTGGAAGTTATACTGAAATTAAAAGAGGAGCTGTTATAGGTAATAACTGTAGGATCCAAAGTTATGTTTTTATTTCAGAAGGTACAAGAATAGGAAATAATGTTTTTATTGGTCCTAGAGTAATTTTTTTAAACGATAAGTATCCAACAGCAGAGAAAGCACGAAATTCTTCCTGGAATTTAGAAGCTGCTTTAGTTGAAGATAACGTATCTATAGGAGGAGGCGCAATTATACTGCCTAGAGTAAAAATTAAAAAAAATTCAATGATAGGAGCTGGAAGTGTTGTTACTAAAGATATTCCAGAATATGCAGTTGTTTATGGAAATCCTGCAAGAATAGTAGGCGATATAAGAGAAGAAAAATATTCCTGTAATATAAATCCTAGATTCGCTAAGTAGATTAAAAATGAAAATAGATTTTATTGATTTATCAAGAATGCACAATCCAATAAAAAGCAAGCTGGAAACCAAAATTTCAGAGATTATTTCAAAAGGAGATTTCATCTTAGGGAAAGAAGTAGAAAAGTTCGAAGAAAGATTTGCTAATTATTGTGGAGTTAAACATGCAATAGGGGTATCGAGCGGTACAGATGCTTTAGAATTAATATTAAGATCTTTAGGAATAGGTAAAGGAGACGAAGTAATAACTGTTCCGAATAGCTTTATTTCTACAGCCTCTTCTATAAGTTATTGTGGAGCAAAGGTGGTATTTACAGATGTTGATTATCAAACTTCTAATATCTCTCCAACTGAAATAGAAAAACATATAACAAAAAATACCAAAGCTATAATACCAGTCCATTTATACGGAAATCCTGCAGAAATCGATAAAATTATCGAAATCGCAGAAAAAAATGACATATTAGTTATAGAAGATGCTTGCCAAGCACATGGAGCAGAATATAAAAATAGAAAAATAGGAAGCTTTGGAATAGCCTCTGCATTTTCTTTTTATCCAACTAAAAATCTTGGTTGCTGTGGAGATGGAGGAATGGTTGTTACAAATGATGATTATATAGCAGCTAAAATTAAAAAACTTAGAAATTACGGTCAATCAGAAAAAAATCATCATGACTTTTTAGCCTTAAATAAAAGACTAGATAATCTCCAGGCAGCTATTCTGAATATAAAACTTGATTATCTAGATGAATGGAATCAATTAAGGAGAGAATGCGCAAAAAAATTTAACAAAGGTCTTCAAGGCTCAGTTAAAATTCCCTATATCACTAACGATTCTACTCCTGTTTTCCATCTATACGTAATAAACACTAGGACTAAAAGAGAAAGAGATAGTCTAAAAAACTTTTTGGAATCAAGAGGAATTTCAACAATGATTCATTATCCAATTCCTATACATCTTCAAAAATGTTATTCGGATCTTGGTTTTAAAAAAGGAGATTATCCAATAGCAGAAAAGCTTTCAGAAACTTGCCTATCTTTACCCATGTTTCCAGGAATAAAGGATGAAGAAATAAACTATATAATAGATTCGATAAAAGATTTTTTCAAGAAATAATTTTTTTATCTCTTTTTCTTGGATCAAATCCAGTTATCTCGATAAATCTTTCAAATTCTTCATTATAAATTCTTAGAATATCCTCACGCGATAATGCAGGTGTAGAAACGAAACATTCTTCTATTTTTTTAGCTTTTGTTACAGCTTTTTCATAAGGCATAGGATAAATAGTTATAAAATCTTTAAAAGATTTCCCTTTATATGGTCCATATTCAATTTTTTTTTCATAATTTACAACTATAGGAGAATCTGGCATAGGAGTAAAAATATTATAACCAAATGCTTCTGGTTTTGTTTTTTCCATAAATTCTCTAGTATCATTTACGCTCTCTATATCCTCACCAGGTAAACCTATCATTATAAAACTGTTTATTCTAATTCCAATTTTCCTTGCCAATTCTAAAAATTTTAAGTTATCTTTCACTGATGTTTTTTTATCCACAAGATCTAATATTTTTTGACTTCCAGATTCTATACCTACTCCAAGTTCCACACAACCTGTTTTTAACATGAGTTTTAATAGAGACTCTTCTGAAGAATTATCTGCTCTAGCATAACACCTGTATCTTATGCTCTGATCTTTTAATCCTTCCAAAATATTTTTAAGTCTTTTTTTATTAACAGTAAAAGAATCATCCAAAAACATAAAATTCTCGTAGCCGTATCTTTTTTTTAATAAGAAAATTTCTTCAATAACTTTTTTGTAATCTCTAAAATCTACTCTTCCACACGATATAGAACAAAACGAACACCTATATGGACATCCTCTAGAAGTTATAATCGTAATAGCTTTTTTATCTCCTATAGGATAACCATACTCTTCTATATTTATAGCATCTCTATCAGGCAATAAATTATCCAATTCTTCTTGTGTTAATCTTTCTCCAACTATCAATTTTCTATTTTCTTCACCTTCAACTATTTTGAGTAAAGATTTTTCTCCTGTACCCCTAACCACATAATCGAACCCGTCTATTAGTGCTTCTAAAGCACATTTTTCAGAATTGACATGTGCTCCTCCAAGGATTACTTTAGCTTTGGGGTTATTAATCTTAATATGTTCCAAAATTTTTTTTGCTTTTGGATACTGAGGGGTAGAAGAAGATATTCCATAAAAATCATAGTCTTTTTTTATATCTTTTATATCCCCATGGATAACATCGACTTCGTAATAATGTTGTTTTAAATAAGAGGATAAATATAATATGCCTAAGGGTGGAAAAAATTTTGGATTTATTAAAAAATCTTCAAGCGGGGATATTAACAAAATTTTTTTATTCATAAATTTAATAAAAAATATAAAATTTATAAATATAATCTTCAATATAAATCTTTTGAAATTTTGAAATAATCTTTTAAGCTGTTATTAACAGTATCTTTTTAAATTAAACTTTTATTTTGAAGATTAAAGCTTCTAAAAAGAAAAAAACATATAAAAAATAAATATAAAGATTAAGAAAAGGAACTAAAATTATACGAATATCTTTTCCAAGTTTTTTAAACTGAGATATAAACCTAAAATTAGAAATTAAAAAAATGATAAATAAATTAATCAAAGAATATTTTAAATCATAAAAAAGAAAAAATAATAAACTTAAAAATAAAATAATCCTAACACTAACATGGATCTTAAAATTCCACGGAAGTTTGAAAAAATGTTTTCTTGAAACTAATCCACCGATTATAGCGTACTGTATCTCTTTTTTTATCCTTTTTCTTATGTTAGTTTTATGAAGGTGATAAACTTTGGCATCTGAATTAACTATTTTCCATTTTTCACTTAATTTGATAGTTAGATCAGTATCCTCTCCACCGTTTTTAAAATTTTTTGTATCAAAATACCCGTATTTTTTAAGGATGTCTTTTTTATAAGCACATCCTTTTTCATCTAAACCAGGGATTATTACTCTCTGTTCTTTTTCAGTTAATGCTTTTGCAAAATAATCAAATTTTTCCCAAAATTTTTTTGGTAATTCAACTTTTGAAGAAGTTGCAGCAACTTCTCTGTCTTTTAGTGGTTCTACGATTTTTTTTAACCAATCGTTAGAAGAAGGCAAGCAATCATCCATTAAAGAAATAATTATCCTAGTTTTAGCGAGTTTAAATCCTTTTTTAAGAGTAGGGGCCAACCCTAGATTTTTTTTATTGTTTATTATATTTAAACCAAAAATTTTTCTTTTTCTTTTGGGATTATCATTTATAAAAATATGATATACTTTTCCATTATAATCTTGCATTTTTATTTTGTTTGCTATTTTTTTTAAAAAACTGTCGTCAGAATCAAAAACAGGAGTTATTATTGTTACATCAGGATCTTTTTTTTCTTTCATTTCTTTTTAGATAAATCAAGCAAAGTTTATAAATTTATAATCTTGTTTAATAAAATGAGGATAGGTATAATAGCAGATGTATTTGATTTAGAATTAAAAGCAGGAATTTATTATTATTGGTATAATTTAATAAAACAACTGATGGAAATTGATAACCTTAACGAATACATACTTATACATTCTAAAAAGAAAGAAATCGGAATCTCAAAAAAATATAAAGATATAATCTTATCAGAAAATAAATTAATAAATTCCTTTTTTTTATTACCACGGATAATAAAGAAAGAAAAAATAGACCTTTTAATAACAAATAGGATGGTCTCGCTTCTAAGGAATTTAAATTGTAAAAAAATTTTATTTATCCATGATATAACACCCTTACTTTTTCCAAGCGTACATAAAATAAAAGATTCTTTATTTCAAAAGATCCTAATAAAGATTTCTACAAAAAATTCTGACTTGATTATAGCAATATCTAAAAATACAAAAAAAGATTTAATCAAACTTTTTAAAATCCAAGAAAAAAAAATAAAAATTATATATGCAGCAGCAGATAAGATTTTTAAAAAAAAGAACTATAAAAAAAATTTAGAATTTCCAGAAAAGTTTATCCTTTCAGTATCAACTTTAGAACCACGAAAGAACCTGACTTCCTTAATTAAAGCTTTTTATCTTTTAAAGAAAAAAGGAATAAAAGAAAAACTATTAATAGCCGGAGCAAAAGGATGGAAATATAAAAAAATATTTGATTTAGTTAAAGATTTAAATTTAACAAATGAAATTTTTTTCTTAGGCAGAGTTTCAGATAATAAATTAGTTCGTTTATATAATTTAGCAGAAGTTTTTGTTTATCCATCTATTTATGAAGGATTTGGGATGCCCCCATTAGAGGCTATGCAATGCGGTTGTCCAGTTGTAACTTCAAATACCTCGAGTCTACCAGAGGTTGTAGGAAATGCAGCATTAAAAGTAGATCCTTATGATATAGAAGGAATGTCTGATGCTATTTTTAAAATACTAAAAGATAAAAGACTTAAAAAAAGTTTAATAAAAAAAGGATTATTAAATTCAAAAAGATTTTCATGGAAAAAATCTGCAACAAATTTATTAAAAATAATAAATAGAATAAAAAAATGAAAAAGCCAAAAATATGTTTTGTTACATCTTTCTTTTATCCAACTATAGGGGGTGTAGAAAATCATATTTTCTATTTAGCAAAAGAACTAATTAAATTAGGCTATGATATAGAAGTTTTTACTTCTAATCTAAATAGGGATAAAAAAATAGAAAAATTAGAGGATTCTATAGAAGGTATAAAAATAAACAGATTTAAAAGCTGGTTTAAAATAGGTTTTGCAGAGATATTTTTTCCAAAATTGTTCTTAGCTGTTAGAAATTCTGATGCAGATATTTTTCACGTTCATGGTTATAGACATTCCTTTAATTTTATTTTTTGGTTTACAAAAAAGCCAATTTTTTTAACTCCTCATTGGCCGATTTATAGAGGAGAAAGAAGTAAAATAAACCAGTTTATAGTAGATGTTGTAGATAAACTTCTAGGTAAATATATATTTAAGCATTTTAAAAAAATATGTGTTGTTACAGAATTAGAATCAAAATGGTTAATGGATTTTGGAGTTCCAAAAAAGAATATCATACTAACCCCAAATTGTTTACCAGAAGAATATTTTAAAAAATATAATGGAAAGAATTTTAGGAATAAATACAAAATAAAAAGAGAAGAAATTGTAATTCTCAGCTTGTCAAGAATTCATAAAAGTAAGGGGATAGATCAATTAATAAAAATAGCAAAATTTTTTCCAGAAGCAAAATTGGTAATATTGGGAAAAGACGGAGGATACAAAGAAGAAATAAAGAGATTAATTAATGATTTAAATCTAAAAAACGTAATTTTAGGAGGAGAAGTTTCAGAAAAAGAAAAATTAGAAGCTTATGCAGGATCAGACATTTTTTGTGCTCCTAGTCATTATGAGGCTTTCTGCATATCTCTCCTAGAGGCCATGTCTCAAGGATGCGCAGTAATAGCTAGTAATGTAGGAGGAATGCCCTGGGTCGTAGATAATGCAGGATTAATTTTTGAAGATCGTAATCTAACAGACCTAAAAAATAAAATAGGATTACTAATAAAAAATGCTAAATTAAGAAATCGTTTCAAAAAAATTGGACAGAGAAGAGCAAGAAATTTTAGATGGCACAAAGTTGCGGAAATACTTAACAAAGAATATAAAAAACTGTATCATAACCCTATTAATAAAAACTTTTAACTTTCTATATAAAGATAAAATGCTATCTATAATAATAACATCTTTTAATGAACCAAAAACAATAGGTAAAGCTATTGAACAGATACTTAAAAACAAGATCAAAGAAAAATTTGAAATTATAGTATGCGCACCAGATAAAGAGACTTTAGATGTTGCAAGAAAATATAATAAAAAACATAAAGAAATCAAAATTTTTAGAGATCCAGGAAAAGGAAAAAGTTATGCTTTAAACTTGCTCCTTCCGAAAATAAAAGGAGATATTATAATCTTAACAGACGGAGATGTTTATGTTCATAAGAATTCGATAAACGAAATACTTAGATGTTTTAAAGATCCGAAAGTTGGAGTAGTTACAGGAAGACCTGTATCTTTAAACCCAAGAAACAATCTCTTTGGATACTGGTCTCACTTACTTTTTGATGCTGGAGCACATGAAGTAAGATTAAGAAGAGCAAAAAAAAATCAATTTTTAGAATGCTCTGGCTATTTATGGGCTTTTAGAAATAATGTAATAAAAAAATTTCCTAGAGATATATCAGAAGATACAGTAGTTCCAGTAATGTTCTGGAATCTTGGATACAAAATTGCTTATGCTCAAAAAGCCTTGGTGTTTGTTAAAAATCCAACTAATTTATCAGATTTCATAAAACAAAAAAAAAGAAATATCAAAGGTCACCAGTCTCTTAATAAATATAAAGAGTTCAAAAAAGTTCCAAGAATGAAAACTCTTAAAACAGAAGTTTTAGAGAGCTGGAATCTTTTTCTATATCCTAAAAATTTTAAAGAATTAATTTGGACTTTAATGTTAATACCATTAAGGCTGTACATTTGGATGCTAACTTTTTTTCATCTCAAAATAAAGAAAGATCTATATAAAGATGGATGGGAAAGGATAGAAAGTACTAAATAAAAACCTTTATAACTTTCTAAATCAAGTTATAGTAATGCAAGATCCAGAAAAAGATAGGGAAATTTTAATAAATAAAAATATAAGAGAAAAAATAAAAAATTGGTTTAAAAATAAATACAATATTTATTTAATAGCGATTTTATTATTTGCTTTTCTTATTCGTTTGTATTATTTTTGGCTTACAAAAAATCAGCCTTTATGGTGGGATGAAGCAGAGTATATGGCTTATGCAAAAACATTGGCAGGAAAAGCAAATTATACTTTAGGAGAACAAAGGCTTCCTGGCTTTCCTCTATTTGTATCAATTTTTTATATTCTTGGCATCACAAATGAACCTCTAATAAAATTTTTTGTTGTGTTTATTCCATCTATTTTAGTAATTTTTTTAATTTATTTAACAATAAAAGAAATGTATCGTGATAAGAGAATCGCATTAATTTCAACAGCGATTATTGCAGTTTTATGGGAACATCTATTTTATAGCAATAGGTTTCATACAGAAAATCCTGCTTTAATTTTTGAACTTCTTGCAATATATATCTTATTTAAGGTTTACATAAATGGAAAGGATTTGTTATTTGTTAAATCAAAAAATAAATTTTTAGTATTTTTCTTAATTATTTTATCATCTTTCATCTCTGTTTTGTTTAGACCAGGAAATTTATTATTTATACCCGCAATTTTTTTATTTTTATTAATTTACAATAAAGAGCATCTCTTCAAACTAAAAATTTTTGCTACAGCAATAGGTATTGTAGTTTTGGGTACTTTAGCATTCATTTTTTTGCCATATTCTATTAAATCAGGGCTTCTTTCATATTACCATCCTGAAAATCAATTAGCTTTTAATACGCTTGGAGTGTTTTATGGGTTTTATCAATCAATTATTCCATGGCTGCCTTCAATACTTTTTTATGCTTTGCTATTGGGATTTGTAGTTTTTATTTTTGATTTTATAATAAAGTGGCCGTTAATAAAACAAATAAAATCCGATTCTGAAAATTTAGAAATTAAATCAGACATCTTTAACATGCTTTTAATAATCTGCGTATTGTCACTTTTTATTTTTGTAATAAGGCCATATCAAGGTTATGAATATAGATGGTTTTTTCCATTAGTTACAGGAATGTTAGTTTTTACAAGCAAAGGAATTATAACTTTTTCCGAATATATTTCAAAATTATTAAATTACAAAAAAGCTGCAATAATTTTTATTTTAATTATTTTATTTTTTGGGCTCTATACACAAATGGTTCATGCAGGTCAAATAATAAAAATAAAACTAGATAGCTATTCACAAGTAAGAGATGCTGCTTTATGGATGAAAGATAATTCAAATAAGGAAGATATTATTTTTAGTATATCGCATCCACAAACATCATATTATTCTGAAAGAAAAGTTATAAGTTATTCTTTAGCAAAAAACGATTCTGATTTAGAGAGCATGATAAAAAAGTATAAACCTAAATATCTAACAGTTTCGATATTTGAGCAGCATCCAGAATTTGCTTATACCTATCCTCAAAGGCACAATGATACCTTAATTCCTGTAAAAGTATATACAATGCAAACTGAAGAAGGAGAAAGGCCTGTTTTAATTGTTTATGAAGTTAGTAGTTCAATATAGAGATATTTATTCAATATAGAAATATTTATTAACTCTTTTTTTCAAAAAATATTTATGAAGGTTTTGGTAACTGGAGGAGCAGGTTTTATCGGAAGTCATGTTGCGGATTGGCTTATAAACGAAGGTCATGAAGTGGTGATTATCGATGATTTATCTGGAGGCTTAAGAGAAAATGTTAATCCGAAGGCAGAGTTCATTCAAGGTTCTATCTGTAATAAAAAGTTAGTTGATGAATCTATGAATGGAGTTAAAATAGTTTATCATCTTGCAGCATATGCTGCAGAAGGACTTTCGCATTTTATAAGAAGGTATAATTACATGAATAATCTTATTGGTTCTATAAATCTAATTAATGCTGCTATCAAAAATAAAGTTGATTGTTTCCTTTTTACTTCTTCTATGGCAGTCTATGGAAAGGGTAACCCTCCTTTTAAAGAAGAAGACATTCCTAAGCCTGAAGACCCTTATGGTATTGCAAAGTATTGTGTTGAACAAGAGCTCAAGATTGCTCATAAAATGTTCGGATTAAATTATATTATAATAAGACCTCATAATGTTTATGGAGAGAGACAATATTTAGGAGATCCTTATAGGAATGTAATAGGAATATTTATGAATAGAATAATGCAAGGCAAGCCTCCTTTGATCTATGGCGATGGAGAACAAACAAGGGCTTTTTCTTATATTGGTGATGTTGCTCCTTGCATAGCAAAAGCTCCTTTTATAAAGAGAGCGTATGGAGAAATAATAAACCTAGGAGCTGCAAAACCTTGTTCTATAAATCAACTAGCAGAAGAAGTATTAAGAGCAATGGGCTCAAATATAAAACCTATACATGTAAAAGAGAGATTCGAAGTAAAGCATGCTTATTGCACAATTGATAAATCTGAAAGAATTCTAGATTATAAAGATAAAACCTTCCTGCAAGAAGGATTAAAAAGAATGGCAGAATGGGCGAAATCAGTAGGACCTATGCAACCAACTGTGTGGGAAAGTTATGAAATAGAAGAAAATCTCCCAGATTTTTGGAAAAATTTAATGAGAGATTATCCAAATTCAAAGAATAGGATTAATCCAGAGTATTTCTAAAATTAATTTAACTAAAAACTTGTTTAAGCATCTTTTTTGATATGAGAGAATAATAAACATTAATAGATGTTGATAAAAACATAAAAAACGGGTGGTAGAGCCATGCAACATCTTTATGTTCTACTGCTTTTGAAATAGCTGTTGGTATATTACAGAATATGGTAAGATTTTTCAGGACATAAATAAAAAATTTTGGTTTGTTCGTTATCCAGACAAAATCTTTTTTTTCATTTATGTAAATTTTCGCATAATTCCTTGTCCATTTTATTCTTTTTTTTAAAAAATCTTTAAATCCTTTGACATTTTTATGCCAGATTCTTGCGTCTTCAAGAACCGCAAACTTGACATAACCATTTTTAGCCAACCGAGCAATAAACTCGACATCTTGTGCATAATCTCCTACTTTTTTAATCAATTCCCGTCTGAACATAAATCCATTGCTACCCATGCAAAAAGGGTTTTTATTATCTAACTCCATCGTGTAATATCCGTCGTAGTGTTGTTTTTTTAATTTATCATTGAGTTCAAGCTGTCCTTCGATAGAGCGATAGACTGCAAAAGGATCAACTCCAACATAACTTAAATACCTATTTGTGATATTGTCTTTTTTATTAACATAAACTCTTGGAACGCTCGCGAAAATATCTTCGTTTTCTTCAAGAGGTTTTATCATTTTGTTTATCCAATTATCATCCATGAGTTCTATGTCTGACTCCGCAATCACTACATACTTTCCTTTTGATTTCCAGATTCCCTGATCTTTTCCCATACCCGCTCCTTCTGCGAGCTGTTTAGGATTGTTATATATCTTTGCGCCGAGTTTTTGGCATTCAACGAGCACATTCGGATTGCTCCCTCCATCTATAATTATCAATTCAATTTTATTTTGAGGGTAATTTTGACGTCTTATTGAGTTTATTAGAGCTATGACCCTAAAATCTTGTTCTTTCATTGGAATTACAAAGCTTATGAGGGGTTTTTTCTTTGCCATATCTTTTTAATTGAGCCATATAAAAATCCTAAACCATATCCAACATGTATAATTGGAAATATAAATATTAGTATTATTGATGACAAAATATCGTTATTCTTAATGCTTTCGTATAAAGAAAATAACAAATCTAATAATAAATATATCAACAAAGGAAAAATCATCAGATTGCTTATCAAAATGAGGCTTGGAAGAAGAATCAAATACAGGACAAATAAGGCTGGAGCTAGAAAATAAGGCTTTTTTAAAGTTTGGAAAATTGATTCTTTTTTAGGCCTTGTAATTCCATAATTAAACACTTGCTTGAAAAGCAACCTTGGGCTTTGTCTTCTTAAATTATATACTATAATAGCTGGGCTATAAGCTACCTTTAATCCAGATTTTATAGCATCGTCTATAAATTTCGGATCTTCTCCAGGATAGAGAGTTTCGTCAAATTTTACTTTTTCAAAAACCTTTCTTCTACATATTAGATTAGCAGAAGTGATCGAAGATTCATTTGCCTGAAGATTGAGCCTTGTTTTTTTATAACGAGTGCTAACTTTTGCTGAACCAAATACTGAAGATAAAGCATAGCCGCTAACTCTAGCAAAAAATCCCTCATTTGGATAATTGAGCTGAGGCCCGCCAACAATATCTATTTCAGGATGGCTCTTAAAAAATTTAAGAACTTCCTTAAGCCATGATTTATCAAGAAGTGTATGTGAATTAATGAAAGCTATAAAATCTGTTTTAGCTTTCGAAGCTCCTCTATTCCTATTTTGAGAAGGATTTTTCCCTCTTTCTACTATAACATTAATATTTTTTCTGTTTATGGTTTCAAGAGCTTTAATTTCTGTTTTTTCTCCTGCAGGAATTACTATAGTTAGTTCTTTTTTCATTTTACCACCTTCAACTCAAACAATACTTCTGAGCATGGAAATACCCAGCAAAAAAATCTTTCATACAAAGCTGGTGAGAGATTTATGATAGGATTAATAATAGGATTTAAAAATGTGAATGAAAGCCTTGTAAAATTTAATCTTTTTCTAATTATCTTAAATTTTGGCAAGTTATACTCTCCTTTTTCAAAATAATCAAATGTAAAATAGCTAAACAATCTCTTATGTGTAGGGTCTCTGTACGAAACTCCGCAAGAAAAATGAGGTACCCTAATTTTTATTTTTGATTCTGGTTTGCTAATTCTTATTATTTCTTCCATCGTTTTTATTAAATCATCAACATGTTCTAAAACATGCGAAGCATAAACTTCATCAAAGGTATTATCTTTAAAGGGCCATGGAAATTTGTTTAAATTATGAACTATATCAACTCCTGGCTGTTTTATAAAATCAAGGTTTACATAGCCTTTTTTGATGTCATTTCCACATCCTAAATTTAGTTTTTTCATTTTAAAACATATTCTTATGTATCTTCATCCAATTTGGAAGCATATCATATCCTTTAATTAAAAATTTAAGGATATGATATGCTTCCAAATTGGAAGCATATCATATCCTTAAATTTTGAATTAACTATCCTTAATCTTATTATAGATAGAGCCATTCTTGGTCCTGCTTTCATGAAATTGATTTTTGAGTACTCTTTATCTGCCCATATTGTTGGATGCTCTTTAATTCTAAACTTTTGTTTTTTTATTTTGTACAACAAATCTACATCAAAAGCCCATTGTGTTATCCCAATCTTATCAACAACTTTTTCTATAACCTCTCTTTTAAATATTTTTGCTCCGCATTGCGTATCTTTGTAAGGCATAAAAAACAAAACTCTTACTAAAAAATTAAAAATTCTACTAACTATTATTCTTCGAATTGATTGTTTTGGTTTTACTATAGCGCCTTTAACATACCTGCTAGCTATAATCCCTCCGTAATTTTTAATATTCTTAATTAAATCGTAGAATGCATACGGAGGTGTAGCTATATCAGCGTCAACAAAACCTATCAAAGAATTATTCTCATCTTTTAAAGCTTCTTTAAATCCTTCTATTATAGCAAAACCTTTTCCACCTTGTTTAAAATTTAAATATTTTATTTCTGGATTTTTTTCACAAAATTTTTTAACTATAATTTCTGTTTTATCACTAGTATTATTTATAACTATTATAATTTCAAAATCTAAAATTTTTTGATTTTTTAAATTTTTAAAAAAATTTCCATACTCTTCTAAAGTTTTACCAATTCTTTTTTCCTCGTTATGAGCAGGAATAACAATAGCAACTTTCATCAATTATAAAAAAAATTAGCATTAAAAAATTTAATTGTAAAAAAGAGCATAGAATATTGTAGAATATTTTTATATATTACCAAATCACAATACTTAAAATAGATTTAAATATTAACTGAAATAATATAAAAATTATCTAAAAATCTAATAATATAAAAACTTTGATAATTATATCATACAACTTCTTTATTTCTTCACAAGATAACTACGCAGAACTATTGACCAAGTTAAATATACTGTTCTTAAAAATTATTAAAGATAACAAGCATATGATTATCTGAAACAAAAAAATGAAATAAACAACATCTTTTTCATAAACTTTTTTCTTAAATTTTTTTAAAATAAACAAAGATAGATGGGTCAGACCATATATTTTGTTATAAGGCATCTCTAGACTGTTGTCTTTTTGCGGTATAGCGAATGACTGTTTTTTTAATCTTCCTCTTAATTTTAAAAAGGTTTCTAAAATATATGGGATGAAAACAAAAACAGCAATTTTCTCAAAATTTCCTAAAATAGCCATAATGGCAATTAAAGAACCTATAGAATATGTTAAAACATCTCCAGGAAAAACTTTTGCAGGATATTTATTATAAAAATAAAAAACTATTAAAGAACCAACCATATAAAGTCCTATCAAAGCTAACCAACTTGAACCAGTAGCATAAGCTATAAAAGATAAGAAACTTATTATTATGATGCCTTGTCCTGCTTCTAGCCCATTAAAACCAGCTAAAAAATTATAAGTAGTTGTAGCCCCAGCTATTCCTATTGGTATCAATATTAAACTGTAAAATACTCCTAAGTTTATACTTCCTATAATAGGAAAATTCATAACATGTTCTCCAGCATTTATAACAACTAATGGTATAGATGCCATGAAAACCAAAAATATCCTCATTTTTATTGACAAACCCCCGTGCACCCATCCAAACAAATCATCAACAATTCCAATTATAGCTAAAATTAACATAACACTAAGAATAGCAAAAATTTTTACTGTAGTCTCGTTAGATTTAAAAACAAAAGTTTTAATAGCTATATAAAAAAGAACGTTTAAAACAAAAGCCATTACAACAACTATTCCTCCAGAAGAAGCTACATTTTTCGGAAAACCAAATTTGTTCATATCTTCCCACAGCAAACCTATTTTTTTACATTTGTTAATCCATTTAGGAAGAAAAATCAGAGTTAAAACAAAACTTATAATTACAGAGAATATTAAAACAGGTTCCATAAAAAGAAAAATTCATTTAGGTTTTTAAATCTTACATAATTAGTTTCACTACAATGAAAAATAAAAACATTTTAATAAAAAACAAAATTTTAATAAAAAACAAATCTTCCTTAAATAAAAAATTAAATAACCAATAAATCCTAATAAAAGCTAATCCTGTTTAAAAGAACTATAACTTCCAATCAATATACTTATAAGGATCTCTATCTAAGTATTCTTGTTTTATTTTTTCATTTCCAGTATAATTTATCTTCCATATTTTTATAGGGCCTTGAACACCTTGGAAATAAATAAAATCTGGTAAAGACATTCCTTGATTTCTTAAACTATTAACTATCAAATTATCTTCTACATGTACAAGTTTAAAATTAGGAAAATTATTAAAAGGATCATTTAAAATGTATTTTTGAGCAAAAAATCCTCTCATTAATCTAGGAGTAAGAAACATCACAGCGCCTATTTTATTTTCCATAACTCTACCATTCTTTTCTGTTATTAAAGGAAAAACAAAAGGTGTCGCTTTTATACCAGATTTAAAATCAATAAACTCGTCATTTATATACAAATATCTCACAGGTATTTTGTGCTGAACTCCTTGATAAATCATTATCACTGAAGGTTGATGAATCATACTATTATTTTTTGTTTGTTCTATAGGAATCAGAACAGCAACTATGGCTGTTTTTTGACTAGGTAAAAATATTTTTTTACCACTTTCTTCATTTACATAAGACAAATCTTCATCTAATGCTATTCCTCCTGTATAAACATAAACTGTTTGATTTTGATTTTCTTGAGTTTGCCTTTCATCCAAAACAAAAGTACCTATCCAAGAATACCTATCATAATTTTTATCACTTCCAATACTAGAAAAAGCTCCATACTTTCCTATATCACTAGAATCAATTAAGAGATAACTAGCATTATGGGAATATAAGAAATCTAAAGAGTCTTTTTGGTTGTCTCCTGTTAAAACCAATCTTCCCATTAAATAATTCCAATAAACAATTGCGTTTCCTCCATCTACTACTGTAGGTCTTTCTCCTATACTCTGCAGCCAATATCCATAATCCCACCAGTGTGCAAAAACAGAACCTTGTGGAGTTTCGTTCCTTACCCACTCCATTGCTTTTTGCCATTGTATGTTATAATAAGAAGGAATATAATTATAAGAATCTATTCTTATTTCATTATAAAAATTATAAAAAACATATGCACCAGCAGCTATTACTATTATAGAAGCTATTAATAAAAACACTCTATAATTTTCATCTTTTGTTTTTTTTGTTTGATAAACTAATTCAACAATTAAAAAACTAGTAAATATTGATGACAAAGGTGTTAGAACCATTGTTAATCTAATAGCTCCTCTTACAGTAATTAAAACAAAAACAAAAAAAGATAACAAAAGTAAATTTTCAAATTCTATTTTCTCAAAGCTTTTATCCTCTTTTCTGTAATATCTCTCATATAATAAAACAAAAAATCCAAACAATAAAAGCGCAGAACCGTAATAAGATATCTTGCTTATAAATCCTTCACCATCAAAAACATGCGGATGAGGAGCATATCTGGAAAAAATTAATCCTGAAAGAAAAATTAAATACAAAAGAGTCAGGATCCATGAATCTTTTTTTTCTATTTTATTAAAAGTTTTTTTAAAAAAAACAACAGACCCTATAAAAAACAACCAAAACAATATAGGGATATTCTTTAAAAACGGCCCAAAACTCTGAACCCATTCCAAAAAATAGGGTTGCCTATTTTCAGCAACTGTTACATTCCATCTTCCACTAATAGGAGTAAATAAACTAGAATGTATCAACTTTATTTTTTCAATTAAAAATCCAGGGCCTAACAACAAAGAGGAAAGAAGTATTAAAAACAAAAATGTTATAATTATAGATAAAAGATTTTTTGATAATTTTAAATTTTCTATATTTTTTATATTTGACAACTTTGTATTACAAAAAACAAAATGAAAAACCATAATTAACAAAACAGAAAAACAAAATCCTGTATCTAAAGAAGTAAATATGTTAATTAATGGATATTTATTTGAAAACAAAACAAGTAAAAAAGAAGACAAAAAAAACCATAGAAAATAAATTAAAATCTCTTTTTTTCCAGTTTTATTTACTAAAAAAGAAACAAAAACTGCTAAACCTATTGGTATAAAGATATAAAAAACACCTCCCCAAATTAACCCTGTGAGTGAAGTAGAAATTCCAGCAGCCAAGGAAAAAATAACACTTCTTTTTATATCTTTGGATTTCCACGATTTCAAGAAAAAATAAAAAGAAAGAAATATAAAAAAGAAAGCAGCAGATTCTTTTTCAGGAATTCCTGCAACAGTCCTACTTAAAAACACAGGAGTAACTATCATCAAAAAAGCAGAAATTAATGCAATTACATTAGCTTTTATTTTACTTTCTTTATCTTCTCCAAAAAAAATTTCTCTTACAAAAAGAAAAAAAGAGATTATAGTTAAAAAGAACATTACAACAGGAAAAAAAACTCCTGCGAATTCTACACTTACTCCTCCATCAAAAAATTTTAAAAATTTGTAAAGCCAGAATATTAAATATGGCAACAATTGGGTTTCTATTGTATTATCAAAACCTAAAGGAACATTTCTCATATAATCAATCTTAGGTAGAAATCCTTTTTCTGAGATAATTTTAGCATCTCTTAAAAAAAGCCAAGGATCCAAATCCGGACCAAGAGCCCACTCGTTTTTTGTAATATCCCACAAACCTGGTTTCCCTTCGAAAATTTTGAATGGATTAAAAATGAATTCTAAAAAAGAAGGAATCCCTCTAGAATGATCAACCATAGGCAAAATCCTTATGTAAATACCTAAAATTAAAGCTATAATTAAAAAAACTATCACCCATATATTACTCTCTTTCAAAAATTTTAATAATTTCTGTTTTCTTTCTCTTATTATTCTCTCTTCACTTTCTTGATCCATTATATAAATTCAAAACTCTTTTATTTAAACTTAACTCTTTAAATAAAATTAGATATTTTAATTTATAATAGAACTTATCACTCTTTTTCATTCAATATGTCATCAACGTCGTTCAGAATCTCGCTTGCAGAAGGTTCTGGTATAAGTGTATCTCTTCCACACCACGGACATTCTCTATATTTTTTGTTAACCCTAAAATTGCAATGCTTGCAGATATAGTTTCCCATTTTTTCTCTTTTTACATTTTACATAATAAAAATAGGTTTTTAAATTTAGTTGTCCTAAGATTGGCCTAATAACCATTAATTCAAAATAATAAAGGGGTTATAAAAACCTCTATCAATGCAGCTACAAACAAAAGAACAACAGAAATTATAACTAAGTTTAGAGAATCCTGAAGTATTATCCAAAATTTTTCAGAATTAATATCATGTTTTATTATAGCAACACTTACAATACCTCCAGCAAGAGCACCTATAAAGTAAGAAGCTATCTCAGGAACTCCGTGAATCATATATCTCATTAAAGCTGCAGGAAGATTTATCAAATCTGATTTTGAAAATATACCTATAGCAGCACTTATAACACTTGCATTCCAAGACAGAATAAATATAGATCCAGCACCAAAAATTAAAGAAAAAATAAGGGTGAAAATTAAAACATAAATATTATTAATAAAAATATTTACTATTCTTTCTTTTGCACTTAAAAAACCAGTTGTTTTTGAAATATGTTTAACTCCGTATTCAGAAACGCATTCTTCAAAATTCGCAGGTTTGTTTATCATGCAATAAGTTTCTATTTGCGCACGAAAATTTTGGTTCCCTTCTTCAAAAACTATATACCAGATAGAAAAAGCAAAAACAAAACCAAGAAACAAAAAAATAAAATAGGCCAATGCTTTTGAATGTTCCTTTAACAAAACTGAAAATTTTCTTTCACTCAAATCTTTTTCTTCTTCGTTTTTAATAGCAAAATACATGAATGGTAAAGAAAACATCACGCAAAAAGTAACAACTAAAATTCCTGCATACTTAGATAAAACAGGATCTGACATAAATATCCATTTAGTAAGAATCAAAGATAGATTAGCATAAAAAGCTCCTATGAAAAACATCTCCCAAGGATATTTTTCTGCTTTAGCAGGATTTATAAGCATCTCGAACATTTTCTCTTTTATAATCTAAATTGTAAAATAAGTTTAAATATTCTTTTGTTTTATTCTTTATTAAACTTTTGTTAAGTGGCTAATCTCATAAACTTATACTTAAAATAAAAATAATTTGATAACAAACTATAAAAATTTTTATTCTATTTCAATAAAACTCTTTCAAAATTTAAATTTAAAATCTATCAAAAAAATTATCAAATCTTCAAAGACCTTTTATCTACATAAGACTTATCAACACTTTTTTATACTTTAAATTCATTTAGAATTAATGAATAGAAAAAAAATTTTTGATAAAATATGTAAAGACATAAAATATTTGAAAATCCAAGGAGCAACGAATATAGCAAAAAAAGCTTTTTATGCTTACAAACTAATCCCAACAAAAAATTCTAAAAAAACACTTATTTCTTTAAGACCAACAGAACCGATGCTTTATAACATTCTAAAAATAGCTGATAAAATTTCTTATGCAGAACTAATTAAAAAACTAAACAAAAGTCAAGAAAAAATTAACAATGAAGTTTCAAAAATAATAAAAAAAAATTCTGTTATTTTTACTCACTGTCATTCTTCTACTTTAGTAAAAGCACTTGTTTTTTCAAAAAAAATTGGTAAAAAATTCGAGGTTTATAACACAGAAACAAGACCTTTGTATCAAGGTAAAAAAACAGCAAAAGAACTCTCAAAAGCAAAAATTAAAGTAACCATGTTTGTTGATTCTGCAGCAAAAATAGCTCTAACAAAAGAGCAAGACAAAGAAGAAAAGACTAGGCCTGTAAACATAGTCCTATTAGGAGCAGATGCTCTAACAAAAGATGGTGTTGTGAATAAAGTAGGAAGCGGAATGTTTTCACAAATAGCAAAGTCTAACCACATACCTGTTTTTATAGTTTCCAGTTTCTTAAAATTCACGAATAAAAAAATAAAATTTGAACAAAGAAATCCAAAAGAAATCTGGAATCCAACCAAAAAAATTAACATAAAAAATCCATCCTTTGAATTAATAGAAAAGAAAGATATCTTTAGAATAATAACAGAATTAGGTACACTCTCTTATGATAATTTTTTAAAAAAAGTTAAAAGATTCGATTTTTTAATTACTAATTTTTACTCTTAATTATTTTTTCTGCTTGGATCTCTAACTCTTTAATCTTATTTATTATTTCTGATCTTTTTGAAACAAGGTCTTTTATATTCTTATCTAAAGTTTTTTTTGTTTCTTCTATTGTTTTTTTGATTAGTTTTTTATCTCCTATATTAACTATAAGATTCTTATCAATTATTTTTACTTTAACATATACTCCTTTGCCTATATCCACTAAAATTTCATTTTTTGTTCCATCTGAATTTTTGTTTTCTAAATTGATTCTTTCAATTTCTTTCAAGCTCTCTTTTATCCTCTGGATTTCTGAAATATTCTCCTCTATAACTTGGAATTGCTGGTTAAGATTATTCATTTCCTGTTCTAAAAACTGTAAATATACTATTTGTTCTTTTTCCATCTTAATTTTAAATAATAAACCTATTTAAATCTTTAATCTATGTATTTGAATGATATCATGGTTAGAAAAAAATAATAAATTTTCATTATTAATAACAATATTATTGGCTATAGCTATCTTCTATTTTTCTTCAATTCAATTTACTAATTTGAAATATAAATCCTCGAGTTTTCAATCTTATGTTTATCACTTAACAATCTTCTTTCTTTTTTCGTTTTTCTTTTTATTATCAACAATAAAAGGAAATAAAAGAAACAAAAAATTTATTTTTTATGTAATGCTCTTATCTATAATCTACGGAATTTTGGATGAGATACATCAATTTTTCGTTCCTTACAGGAGTTTTTCTTTTTTAGACATAATAACAGATTCAATAGGAGTTATTTTAAGCTCCTTAATTTATACTCTAAGGTTGTTAAAAAAAGATTAAGCAACATCTAACAGTTTTCTAAAAATTCCAGAAAAAAACATAGCTATAACTATATACCACAAAATCCACCAATTGCCAAATTCTGGATAAAAATTATCCCCAAACCATTTAAAAAGCAGTATTACTGGTATAGATGTGTAAAGCAAAGGCTTCATTGTTAATTCAAAAGTCTTTGGAAAAAACTCTAACTGTTTCTTTTGGAATTCTAAAATTTTTTTTGGATCATCCTTATACTTTTTCATCTCTTCTTGTAAATACTTCTGTTGTTTCCTAATTTCTTTTAATTCTTTTTGATCTGAAAAAACTTTTTGTGAAAGAGTTAAAAAAAAAGAAATAACCGCAACAATTATTACAAAACCAAGATAGATATTGAAATTTATTAATTTTCCAAAAACAGGATTTAACAAAGAATTAACAATCTCCTTAATCGATTTTTCACTTTCTATAAAACTTAATGGAGTTTCCCATTTAGAAGCAACATATATAGACAGTCCTAAAATTACTATGAGCCATAATGTACTAAAACTTTTTTTATTCTCCATTTAAACACCCATCATTTTTTTTAAAGCAGGATTCATATCTAAAGCGTGCTCTTGTGCTATACTTTGATAAAATTGGAATGTTATCATTATACCGAGTAACAAAGCAGTACCTCCAACTAAAGTTCCTAAAATATCTGCTAATGCTGCTAATAACCCTATTGCTACACCTCCCATTACAGTTAATGGCATGATATACCTATCTAATATCGATTCTAAAACTCTTCTATCTTTTCTAAAACCAGGTACTTGTAAACCTGACTTTAAAATGTTTTCTGCTTGGCTTGAAGCATCCATTCCAGAAGTTTTAACCCAAAAAACAGAGAAAACAGCAGCAAAGAACATATAAAAAATCATGTGCCCAATTATCTGTATTAGAGCAGACCAACCCCAGCTTTTTGTAATAAACCTGTCTATAATATTAATAGGAGTTATCCAATACAAAAAACCAGATACAGGTCTTCCATTGCTAAATTTCCCAAGAAAAGTAAAATAGGACAATACTTTTGTATGAGCATCACACATTGTCAATTCATCGTTGTCCAAACATGGAAGAGCAGCATTGTAAATCAAACCTCCAAACAACTGTAAGTTAGCAATTAAAGCAGCAGTTAATATTACAGGTATTACGCTTGCATAAAAAAATTGTAAAGGCCATTTTAAACTAAATCCCCTTAATCTATCATAACTCAATGGAATTTCAATTTTTAAAGATTGAGTCCATACAACAATTAAAAACAACACAACTGTTGAAGCTATAGCAGCGAAAGCTAAAGATGCTCCTTGAATATCTGCTTGTATCAGACTAATAAAAAAACTTATAACTTTTCCAGAAGGTTGGAAATTTCCCTGTGGTCCGAGAAAACTAAAACTAGCTGCTATTAATCTCCATCCAACTCCTGCAGCTATAAACAAACTAACTCCAGAACCAAATCCCCACTTATGACATACTTCATCCATAAAAAGTATAGCTAATCCTCCCAAAACCAATTGAAAAATAACCAAAAGAGTATAACCCGGAATAGCTTCTAAACCTTTCATTAAAACATACACACTAGCCTCAAAAACTATAAAGAAAAGAACTAAAAGTTTTTGTAGCCCCTGGAAAAATTTTTTTCCTTCTACACTTGAAACATCAATATCTAGTATCTTACTTCCAACCAAAAGTTGCAATATAATAGAAGCCATAACTATCGGACCTATTCCTAAAGAGATTATAGAACCGAAATCAGTACCCATTATTATAGCCAAATATTCAAATCTATCCAAAGCATTTTTTGCAAGCCCGTACAAAGAAATATTCGCCATTACAAAAAAAGAAATTAAAATAATCAAAGTCCATTTAAGTTTTGTATTAAAACTTAATCTTTTTTCTAACGGACCTTCTACCTCAGGAAGATTTTTTAAAATATCTCTTAATTCCATTTTATTATTTCAATAAAATTGTCTCACCACCAACTTTTTCTATTTTCTCTTTTGCACTTTTTGAAAAACTTTTTGCTTTTATCTTTATTTTCTTATTTATATCTCCTTTACCCAAAACTTTGTATTCACTTAAATCTAACTCTTCATTTTTGTTCATAAATTTTTTTGATAAAGAATCAAAATTTTCTTCTATATCTCCTAAATTAATAACCTTTTCTTTTTTCTTCTTAGTACTCTTTGATGTTATCCCTTTTTTTCCAAAATATTCATTACCATACAATTTTATTATCAGAGTTTTTTTCTGATCTGCTCTTTTGCCACTTCCAGCCATTCCACATCCTCCGTGATGTCCACTTTTTTTCCATTTCTTTCTAGCACCATGGCCATAAGTAGTTGTTCCATGCATTCTCTTAGATTTTTTTCTTTTTTTAATTTTTAAAACCATTTTATAGCATCCTTTCTATTAATTTGTTTATGTCTTTACCATTATAACCTAAAACACCTTTAGGATAACTAAGTTTACTTTTAATTCCTTTCCTTGGAGGATGTAATCTAAAAAAAGGTTTAAATCCAAGATTAATTAATTTTTCTCCTTTCATCAATTTTTCTGCTACTTCTTCAGCATCAAAACTTTTTTTGTCTAATTTTTTACCTCTATGCTTTATTAGTTTAACAAGAGTATCTTTTTCTATCTCTCCATAAGCAACATTAAATTTAACTTTTTTTACTATTCCAAACAAAGATTTGTTTGAGCTGTTAATCAAGATGCACGAATATTTTCTTCTAAGTCTTAACCTGTATAGACTTCTTTTAATATCTGGTTTTAATTTAACTTGTCCAGATATTCTAATTACTGCAATTAGGGAATTGTCTTTAATTTTTTTTTCCATTTTAATTACAACTATCTTTATCTTTCTTTTTCTATATTTTGCCTTTTACTTTAAATAACCTCTATTGTATCTTCAGAAAATCCAAGCTTTGTTAAAACTTTCTTAACACTCTTCGAATGATTTCCCTGAAGTTCTATTAAATTATTTTTTATAGTTCCTCCACATGCCAATTCTCTTTTAAGATCCTTGGCAATTTTTTTTAAGTCCACATCTCTGAAACCTGAGATAACTGTTATAATTTTTCCAAATTTCTTGGTTTCTGTTTTTACCTGTATCCTCTGTTCTGTTTTTATTATGTCTTCACAAACGCATGCTTGTAAAGGCAATCCGCATTTTGGGCATATATCCATACTTTATCTTTTAACAGATTTTTTATTTAATCTGTTAATCGTTAACAATCTAGCAATTGTCCTTTTAATTTCTTTCGTTTTTGATTTTCCGCCTTTTTTTATGTCAATTTTGTTTTTAATAAGTTCCATTCTCAATTCTTTTATTTTTTCTTTAATTTCTTTTTCAGGCATCTTAAATATATCCTCTGATTTTATTATAGCCATTTTATTCCTTTTTATTTTTTCTTTTTTTAGTTTTGATATTTTTTTCTTTAATATTATCTTTTTCATCCTCTTTATATTCTAAAGACTTGATTCTATTTTTTATCTCTTCGTTGATTTCTATTCTATCACAGATTTTTGCTTCAGGAGGTAAAATAGAAACTTTTACTCCTATCATTCCTGTTTTTGTTAATGCTGTTGTTTTTGCTCTATCAACTTCTTTTCTAGATTCTCCAGATTTTTTTAAATAACCTTCTGCGAATCTCCATGACTTTGCTCTATCGCTTGGCAATTTTCCACTTATCCTTATTTCACACCCTAAAGCTCCAGCATTCATTATCTCTTGTAATCTTTTATAAGCAATAACCTTAAATTTCAAGTTTCCCATTTTTTCGAGATTCATAGCTATTTCATCAGCAACTATCTGCGCATCAAACAGAGGATTTTTAATTTCTTTTATTTCAATGTGCGGATTCTCCAATTTAAATTTGTTTTTTAAAACCTCTGTTAGTTCTTCTATCTTTTCACCTTTTTTTCCTATAACCAAACCAGGTTTTGTAGCTGATATAATTATCTTTTCTCCAACTGGAGTATACTCTATATCTAATTTGCTAATTTTTCCTTTACCAAGACTTTTTTTGATGTATTCTTTTATTCCATACTCTTCTTTTTTAAGTTCTATGAATTTTCTTTTTTCCATTTTAAAATTCTTTGGTTTTTGCCAAAGCGTTGAAACAAGCTTTAGCCAGATTTATAGTTGTCCTGATCTGTCCAGAAGCCCTGCTATAAACATCTTTTATTCCAGCAACTTTCAATATTTTTTTACACTCATCTCCTATAACTAATCCTGTTCCTTGAGGCGCAGGTATAAGTTTTACTTTACAGCTTCCACATTTACCTTCAACTATAAAAGGGACAGAATGATTCTCTTTACATAAACAATCAAAACTACCACAACCCCTTTTAATTTTTATCAAATTTAATTTTGCTTTTCTTATAGCTTTCTCTTTTGCAGGAAGGGTTTCTTTTGCTTTACCATATCCTATTCCTACATAACCATCTCCATTTCCAACAACAACCATACAAGAAAAAGTAGGAATATTTCCTTCTGCTGTTTTTCTCTGCGTCTGTCTCCAAGCTCTCCTTTTCCCACCTCCGAATTTTCCTTTTGATTGACCAATATTTAATATTTCGTATTTTATATCCAATAAACTGTCTATTATTTCAGGTTCTAAAATCTTGTATTTTAATGCTTCATCTATATCTTTGATTTTTCCTTCCTTAACTAATTTACCTAATTTAGTTTTAGGTTTCCAATCTTCTAAAGCATCCTTTTCTTCTGTTTTTTTATCTTCTATTTCTGTGACAATTTCCTCTACTTCCTCTTGCTCTGTATTTTTTTTATCCATTTTCTTTTATTTTCTTAACTATTTCATCAAAAATCTTTTTATCAATATTAATATTTTTTCCTTCTATCCTATCTTTAGATGGGAACATTTTTTCATCACACTTGATTTTTATACCGCTGTCAATAACTCCTTTAACAGCAGAGTAAACTCTTGATCCTTTTGTGCTTCTTATTAAACCACTGTCAACTATAATTTTTTTGTTCAAATTTTTAATTTTTTTTCCAAGGAGCAATCCTGCTAAATAAGAACAGCAAACACTTTTTAAACTATTTTTTTTATTCACGGGCCAGCCTAGTTTCAAGAGCTCTTTTGAATTTACAGAAAACAAAACTTTGTCTTTAGCAGCTTCGCTATCAACTATCTGCAATATAATGTACCTGTTAGTCTTTCTTATAACTAGTCTTAAACAATTTCCTTTAAGTAAGATCAACCTTTTCCTATAATCTGTTTTGAATTCCCTTCTTCGTCTTTTGTATGTTTTCATTTTATAGTTTTTTCTTTTTTCTAATTTTTGTCTTTTCTTTTGATTTAATTTTATGAATATTTTCCAAAAATTCCTTTAAATTAGAAGCACTTTTAAACATTTTCATTTTTATTTTTTTTCTCGTATCGTAATACAAATCTTTGTCTATAGCACCTTTCTTTTTTAAATCCTTTAGAATCCTCCTGAGTTTTCTAGTTATTCTAACATAATTTTGTTTCCTTTTTTTAACTTTTATTTTTATTTTTCCAGGACCCTTTCTACCTCTTTTTTTGATTTTTTTTCTTCCTTTAATAGGTTTAATTAATATCAATCCATCCCTATAAAGCGTTCTAATATCCTCTTTTGTTATAGCTTCTTTTATTTCATTTAACCCCTCTTCTAAAAAGACTATCCTATTTTTTCCAACGTTCAAAGTTCTAGCAGCAAGTTCTTTTTTATTTTTCAGGTTCATTTTCTTTAGATTCTTTTTCATTTAATTCTTTAGAATCATCTTTAATTTCACTCTTCTTTTCTTTGACATTCTCTTTCTTTATTTCTAAAGGAACTCTAGATTTTTCTAATTCTTCAAGAAATTTTTTTGGATTCAAATTTAATAACCTTATATTATTTTTCAAAGAATATTCAGCTATTTCCTTTTTTTTCTTTTTTCCAACACTCCCAACAACAGCTATTTCATTTTTCTTAATATTTTTTAACTCTTCAACATTTGAAATTAAAACTGGTTTTAGTCCTTCAATTAAACCTCTTATCTCTTTTTCATTTCTAAAACCTATACTAACATTCCTTAGATGTCCTCTTTTTTTTAATCTAACTTTGTTATCTATACCTGTAGCTTTTCTATATTTCCTTTTTTTCTTTCTTCTTTTTCCAAGTTTTGAAATCATTGTATATCCTGCTCTAAGGAAAATTTGTTTTTTTCTTTTCATTTTACAAATAACTTTTTTTAGGTTTTTCTACTATGAATATTCCATCTTGAAAAACTCTTCTATCCCTTTTTCTAATTTTAGTTTCTTTTTCTATTTTTGATGCCATTAAACCAGCTTTTTCAATATCCGTAGATTCTAATTCTATTACATCTTTATTAACCTTAACATCAACTCCTTCTATAATTTTTATTTTTCTATCTTTTTTTTCACCTAAAAAATTTTTTACTATTAACTCTCTATTTTCTTTATCATAACTAATACTCATTGGAAAATGAACAAATACTGCCTGTAGTTTATATTTAAACTTTTTCTCAAAACCTTTGAAAATATTCTTTATGTGTGCTATAATTGTCCAGAATATTTTTTTTTCTTTTTTCCGATCTCTGCAGCTTAAGATAATTTTGTTTCCCTCTCTATTAATCTTAATCTTTGGATTTAAATTTCTATAAATCTCTTCGTTATTCTTTTTTGCAATTATCTTATTATCCCCTATAATCACAGATATCCCTTCTGGAATTTCGATTTCTTCTACAATCTTCTTGTCTTTTTTAGTTTCCATTAGTAGAAATATGCTATCAAGCATCCTCCTATGTTCTTTTCTTTAGCTTCGTAGTTAGTCATCAAACCTTTGTTCGTAGAAATTATCAAAAATCCAAAATCTTTTGCAGGCAAAAATCTTCTTTCATACTTTTCTATTTTTTTTACAGAAACATCAAACCTTGGTTTAATAGCTCTTATCTCGTTTAGTTTTTTGATTTCTATTCTTATTTTGTTATCTTCAATAGAATAATCAAGGTATCCAAAATTCTTTGCAATATTCAGAACATTCCTTAATAATTTCGAATTCTTGTTTACAACAAGAGATTTTTTCCCAGCTATCTTAGCATTCATTATTTCATTTAAGCTATCAGCAACAATATCCTTGCCCATTTTAACTATATTTTTTAAATCCCAATTCTTCTGCTATTTCTCTAAAACAATGCCTGCATAAATTCAATCCATATCTGTTGATCATAGCACCAAACCTTCCGCACCTTTCGCATTTCTTTTTCGCTATACCACAGCTCTTTTCTTTTGGTTTGTTGTGCTTTATGTATTTCTCTCTAATTGCAGGTTTCTTTAAAAATTGTTTCAAAGCTTTTCTCCAATCACTCGCAGTCATTTTATTACCTCCACATTAAAATTTTTAATTAAAAAATTAATTATTTCATCCTTAGAAACTCTTTGTTTTTTTGGGTATTTCCCTCTTTTAATTTTTTTCATTTTTACTCTTTTGCCTTTTCTTTTAAAAACTACACTTACATCTAAACCCAATATTCCTATTTCTCTATTGTACTCTAAACCTGGAATTTCTATATATTCTTTAATTCCGAATGAAAAGTAATCATCTGATATCTGTTTTTTTTGTAATGTATTATCTATTGCAGCAAAAAATCTTTTTAATAAAGAAAATATTTCTTTTTTATCTCTTATAGTAACTTTACATCCACTTTTTTTACCAGGGCTAATATTAAAATCAGGGATTCTTTTTGAAGATTTTATAACACAAGGTTTCCTATTGCTGATTAGTTGAAGAAGTTTCATAGATCTTTCTAGTTTATCATCTATTCCTCCGCAGTTTAAAACCATTTTTTCTATTTCTATTTCTCTCATTTTATTTTGTTTTACCATTTTATTAGGTTAATCTACCACTATGAGGTTTTTGATCCACACATTTATTTTTTTGTTTTTATAATTTATTTTAGCAATTATTTTGTTTCCTCTTTCAAAGATATCCTCAACTTTTCCAGATATGCCTAAATGTTTCCCACTCATAACAAAAACTTCTCTCTTTTTTTCTAAAGGTAATATCTTTATTATATCGTTGTTCTTGAGATTAAGCATAACAGAATCTCCAACTTTAATATTTTCTTTTGAGTTTATGTTTTTTCCGTGCATCAAATTTATCTGAACTATATTTTTTTTAAGCAATTTTTTGTTCATGACTTTAAAAATTTTAGTTTCAGACTCTTTTTCAGATATTTCTTTAAGTATTATTTTCTTTTTTTCAGAAAACATCAATCTATAATTTTTCTTAATTTCAGGGAAACTTACAACATCAAACAAACAAACAGGATATCTTATATCTCTAACTCTCTTTTTATTTATCTCTACAATCTTTTCATTTAAAATTTTTTTAACCTCTCTTCTGTTTTCAGCTAATCTTAAAACATCTCTTAATAAAACAACCAATGGTATACCTTCTCTTTTGTTATGGCTTGCTACTGCTACATATTTTGTTCCTTTTCTAGGAAGCGGCCATGTCAAAGGCATTTCGTTTCTTTTCAGATGCATTTTTTTACCTCCATCTTATTCTTTTTTTACGACCCTCTCTATAGCCTTTATTCTTTTTTTATCATTTAGATTTAATTCGATAATCTGAAGGTTTGAAGGATGAATATAAACACCTACTTTAGTGCCGTCTTTTTTATTTCTAAAAATACCAGAAATACTAACTTTACCTTTTTTTAAATTGACTTTTTCAACTTTTCCTGTTTTGCCTTTGAATTCTCCTCTCATTATTTTTACTTCATCATCTTTTCTTAAAGGAAAATTCCTTTTGTTATACTTTTTTCTTAGTTCTTTTGACAAATTTGCAGACAAAAATTTATGCCTAACATGCAATGGAGCATTAGCTAGATATTTCCTTTGTTTTCTTGGTTGTTTGCTTGATTTCCAATGAGTAGAGAATTTCTTTTTCATTTTATACAACGTACTTAGCAATTCTTGCTAAAAAAGGCCACCTTTCAGCAACTTCTTTTGGTATAGGTCCCTTAATTTGTGTTCCTTTAGGATTTCCTTTATCATCTTTTAATAAAGCAACTGCATTATCCATAAAAGCTATTCTTTCTCCTGTCTTCCTCCTAAAAGGTTTTTTTTGTCTTATTACAACAGCTTCAAAAACTTCTCCGACCATTTTTGGTTCTCCTTTTTTAACAGAGATTCTTACTTTATCCCCAACTTTTGCATATTGTTGTCTTCCTTTTCTGGTTTTTCCTCCTTTAACACTGATTATTTTTACTATTCTTGCTCCGCTATTATCACTAGCAAGAACCAAACTTCCTAAATTCAATCCTCTTGTTAGTTTTGCTCCTACTCCTTTCATTTTTCTTTATGTATTTTTTTAACTGCTATAAAATGTATTATTTTGCTTAAAGGCCTACATTCCTTTATCTCAACATAATCACCTATGTTAATCTCATTAAACATGCACTCGGGTAATCTAGCATGTAACTTGGTTTTCCTTTTGAGATATCTTTCGTATTTTCTTATATAAATAATTCTTTCGAATTCTATAACTATCCTTTTAGGAAATTTTTTTATTACATAACCCCTAAATGCTCTTCCTCTTAAACTTATTTTTCCATGAAACGGACAAAATTTGTCTTTGCATACTTCATTTTTTTGTTTTTCTTCTTTCATTTTTTCTTAGCTATTAATTTAATTGTAACATGACATCTCTTCATTCTACCTTCTCCAAATCTTTTATATGGTCTTGGAGCTTTATCAGCCTTTGCTACTATTACGCATTTCTCTATTTCTAAACCTTTGAATAAAGCATTAGATTTTAGATTCTTCAATAGCCTAATAAAAATTTTTGAACCTTTTATAGGATATCTTCCAGACATAATCCCCTTTTTGTGTGCTATTTCTCCTTTCATTGGAACTGCTTTTTTAAACCTTAGCACTTTCTCTAAATCAGAGATAGCATCGTCTATTTTTTTTCTTTTTATAAAGTTGCATAAGGCAACAGCATATTTTAGAGAGACACTTAAATTTTTACCATTAACAATAGCTTCTCCAATATTTTCATAATTTTTTTCTTCCATTTTATTTAACAGCCATAGATGCACTTGATCTCGTAGCACCTATTCCAGCCGCACCATGTTTTACTTTTTGTCTAGTAACAGAAAATTCTCCTAACCTATGACCTAACATCTCAGGGTTTATTTCTACAGGTACAAATTCTTTTCCATTATGAACACCTATTTTCATTCCAACCATTTTAGGAACTATAACCATGTTCCTTAAATGCGTTTTTATTGGTTTGTTTTCAGCAATTTTTTTCTCACATCTAAAAATAAATTTTTTTATTTTGTCAAAGTTTTTTAGAACGCTTCTCTTTTCATTAGACTTAAGAAGATTAGCAAATTCTCTTATATCCATTTCTTTTAATTCTGAAAGAGTTTTCCCTCTATACGTGAATTCTTTCTTTTTTACAATTTCTTTTTCCATTTTAATTTAGATCGTAATTAATTTATTAATCTATTTATTTTTTCCAGTTTTTCTAGGCCTTATATGGCCGACTTTTGCTCCAGGAGGAGCATTTCTTTTTGCAATTTTTGATTTTATTCTTTTTCCTCTTCCTCCTCCAAAAGGATGATCAACAGCATTCATTTTTACTGCAGAAGTTCTATGCCACTTCCTTCCTTTAGATTTCATGATATAATACTTTTTTCCAGCTTTCACAAGAGGTTTCATTTTTCTTCCAGAACCAGCAATAACTCCTATAGTTGCTCTACAATTCTCATCCAATTCTATTTTTCTTCTTTTAATAAGAATCTCAACTTTTCCTTTATTTTTTGAATATACTGTGGCAAAGCAACCAGAGCTCCTTACTATCTTTCCACCACCTCCTGGAAAAAGTTCTATATTAAAAATTTTAGTTCCAACAGGTATATTTTTTAGTTTTGTTATGTTTCCTTCTTTAATTTTATCACTATCAATATCTATTTCTTGACCTTCGTAAATTCCATATGCAGCAGGAGAATAAAAATTATAATTTCCAATAGAAATTTTTGCTAATGGAGCAGAATGTGCGCTTGAATTTAATAATCTAACTATTTTTGCTTTTCCATTCATTTTTAGAGGAGGATAACTAATTTTATACAAATACGCTTTTTTCCTAACTCTATAAACAGGTCCGCCTCTGCCTCTTGCTTGTTGAATTAGTGTCTTTCCCATTTTATTTCCATAATTTATTTTTCTTTAAAATAATTAATTTATTTTCGTAATCTTCTTCATTTGGTTTGTAGGTCCTTATTCTTTTATAACCTCCTGAAAAGATAAGTCCATGATCTCTGAATTTCATATTCTTAGGATCAATCCTCCATCCCCATATAGTTTCCATGTAATATTTTGTTCCTTCTGTCTCACTAACTCCTTGTTGCAAAAACTCGTGTTCCAAATTTTCTCCATTTTTAATTACTCCTGAATATACCAATGTTTCTAAATAACTATTCTCACTAAGATAAACTCCTATAGGTTTTCCTATACATTCCTTTAGTTCTTCCAAGTTTTCAGGAATAAAACAAAAAATTTCTCTCATTTTATATCATTCCTAGTTTAGTAGCTAAATCTATAGCAGCATTTACTTTGTTTAGTTTAACATAAGCAATTTTTTTATTTTTTTTGATCATTGTATTAACAGAATCTATTTTTATATTGAACATGTTCTCGATTTCTTTTTTGATTTCATTTTTATTTTTTCTTCTATCTACTTCAAAGATCAAAGTATTTTCAGTTTCTATTAATTTTACAGCTTTTTCCGTAGTTATTGGTTTTATCATTTTTTATTTCTATTTTTTAATAAATAAATAGGAATTGGAAATTCTAAATATTCTTTTAAAAGATTTTCACCTCTAAGAATCCTAGAAAAACATTCTGCTTCTAATTTAGCATCTTCTAAACCACTATGAAATTTCCTTTCATCTTTAATACCACAAAACTCTAAAATTTCTTTTAGACTCATAGAACTCCTTCTATTTTCTTCTTCAATTAGAAATTTACCATATATTTCAAAATATCTCGCTTGAGCTATAGAGTGTAGATCAAACATTCTTGCAGGAATATTGTATTCTATTTTATATTTTTTTATTTTAGATTTTATAAAATTAACATCAAAATGAGGATTCTCTCCCCCGAAATTTCTTATTCTCGCATTTTTGTGCCATTCTATAAAATTTTCAATCATACTCTTTTGAGAAGGTTTTTCGTAATCTCTAAGTTCAGAAAAACTTTTTCCATTAACCATTAAAGCATTTTCATCAATAAGCTCATCTTCATCTATCCTTGACTCTTGAAAGAATGTGTTTCTAGGATTAAAAAAATCAATAGCTCCTATTTCACATATTCCATGTTTTTCAGGATCAAGCCCGCTTGTTTCTATATCAACGATTATCATTTTCATTAACTAATTTTTTTTCGAGTTCTTTAATAGCATTTTCAGAAAATAAAGTTAGTCTAGCGCCTCCAGATGCCAAATCAGAGATTCTTAAATCATTAGTTTTAACTACCTCTATAAAATTCACTTTAAACTTTTCATCTTTTGATATTATAAACAAAAGGCCAGCACTTTTCTTGTGTTTTCTTCCTCTTAATTTTCCTTTACCTGCTCTTATGGATGCTTTTTTAATAGCAACATCAAACAAATCATTTAAAATCTTTTTTAAAAATTCTAAAAATTCTTTTGATTTCATATCTAAAACCTTTTTTTCAACTACTAAAGGAAGTTTAATATTTATTTTTTTATTTTTCAAAGAGGAATATTTCTTTTTTATTTCTTCTATAGAACTAATATAACTAAGAGAAGAAAGTAAAGCTTTTTTGAATTCTTTTTTATTTATTTTTTTAATCTTCACGATTCCTTTGGGAGGATGCGCCCTTCTTCCGCCTCTTGTTGAAGGGATAATAGCACCAACCCATGAAAATTGAGTTCCTCTTCTCCACATTTTTTTCTTAGGTATCCTTGAAAGTCCTCTTCCTCTATCACTTTTCCACGAATGTCTCTTGTGACGAACATTTCCAGATGCAGACCTGTTCATTCCAGCATACATCTTTGGTCTGTATGGTTGTTTAATTTTTTCAGCTTCAACAACCTTAAATATAATATCTTCTCTTATAGGTTCTTCAAATAATTTCGTTGTAATTTCTTTAGATTTATTACCACTTGTATCTAAAATTTGAATCTTCATCTTAATTCCAAAAACTCATAATTTTTTTTAATTTGATCTTTTGTAGGTCTTATAGGATAAGTGATTAACAATGCTCTTTTTTGTGGGCCTTGTACACTTCCGCTTATCAAAACATAATCTGTTTTTATTTTACCAAAATGAGAAAATCCTTCACCAGGATTTATATCTCTATTTTTTATATTATCTATAAGAACTATCTTGTTGTTATAATTGACCCTTGTAAAAAAACCCATCTGCCCTGCTCTTGGTTGAGTAAAATCTACCCTTGGAGGATTCCACGGACCACCGCTTCCGAGAACTCTCTGCCCTTTCTCTGATTTGTGATGCCTTAGAGTTGTTCCGAATCTTTTTATGGTTCCTTGAAAACCCTTCCCTTTTGTTACACCACGAACATCAACTAAATCCTCAGAAAATACACTTTTTATAGAGATCTCTTTGTCTAAATTATTTTTAATAAAATTTATTTTTTCTTCAAGGCTTCCGCTTAATCCTATTTCTTTTATATCAGGTGTTTTTTTAATCCCTGTTTTCTTAACCTGAGAATAAACTATAACCCTAATATCATCGTAATTCTCTTTAAAATCTTCTAATTTCTTTGTTTCCTTTTTTGGAATTTTTAAAATTCTTTTTAATTCTTTATCAACATTCTTATTTAAAATCTCTCCAACCAATTTTTTGTTTTTATAGAATCTAATTGAATAAATTTTCATTGTAGGACACTCTAATATCGTTACTGGTACTATAATCTTTTTTCCTTTTGTTAAAGAATGAGGAGTATTATCTTTCACAAGCGCGGATCCCATCCCGACTTTGTAACAAATAAATCCTAATAATCCTGTTCCTTTCTTTTTAATAGAATCCCAATTAACTCTGGGCAAAATTTTTTTCGCCCTTACTCTTGGATAAAATTGCAAACTTCCGTGCCTAGGTGGGTTGTCTACCATTTTAATATTTTTGATAAAGCTCAGAACTCTAAAAAGTTTCTGAACCTTCTGATAAAAATCAGATGTTATCAAAAACTGTATGTTAAAACCAGACAAAAAACATTTATAAAGCTTACGCAACAAAAGATTTTTCCTTAACTAGACTCTTTCCATCAAAATTTATGTATCTTTTTACTAAACCTTTTCTTAAAGCTTTTTCTCTTATCTTTGAAAAATCTTTTTCATTTTTAAGTTCTTTTGGTATAACTATTTCCTCAATAATAAAATCATGTTTTATTTCTATTTTTTTAAAATTTTTTGTTTCCTCATCAAAGATTAAAGATTCAACAATGTTTTTATCTTGTGTTTTTAGGTTACAAAAATTTATTTTAGAATCCTCACCAATGTTTTTTGAAGATTTTGGAAGTTTAGCTTTAATTTTTAATTGATCATTACCAACATTAAAAGACAAACCAAAGAACGCTTTGTTATACTTATCGCATAACTCTAATATCTCTTTTCCACTCATTTCTCTATCTATAACATACTTTTTAGTTCCCATCACAGAAATTTTTTTTTCATATAAAAAATCTAAATCTAGAGTAGAAATCAAAACACCACTAACATGAGTTTTTTCATTTCCTAATTTCTCACCCATTATTTTAACGAGTTCTCTAGCATACTCACTTGTAGTATTTATAGAAAACTTTCCAGAAGAATTTTTTGCACTTATCATTGCTCTATTTTTAAATTCTCCTTTAGAAAATTTTTGGAACTGAAGATGAACATCCTCGTCGATTTTTCCATTAAAAATCTTTTTTATAAAAGATTCCATGATATCTCTTTAATTTTCGAATTTATAAATCTATCTGACTAACAATTTTAACAAATCCTACTTTTAATTTTACATAAAACTTTGTAGAGAGGTCAGAATATTTCTAAAATAAATAACTACTTTATTAAGACAAAAATTTTAAATTTCACAAGTTTTATAAATAAATTCCTTTATATATTGTTATGAAAGATAAAAATATTAAAGATATAATAAATTATATTCTTGTTGCAATACTTTTTATTTTAGCATTCTTGATAATTTACAAGGTTATTTTTGCGATAATTTACGGACTGCTTTTAGCGTACATTTCTTATCCACTTCACAAATGGTTGTCCAACAAAACAAAAAGTAAATTTTTGTCTGCATTCTTTGTCTGCGTGTTCGTTTTTGCTATACTTTTAACTTTAATAATAATTTCTATTGGAACCCTTTTTAAACAAATTATAGATATTTACTTGTTTTTCCAAAAAACAGATATAACAAAAATTTTCAAAGAAATTCTTCCAGAGTTTATATCTTCATCAGAAATCTCCGAGAACGTTGCTAGTTATTTAAGCAGCTATGTTTCTAATATCCTTGCAAGCTCTTTAAAACAAATAAACGAATATTTTTCAAATCTTCCAAATCTCCTAATACAACTAGCTGTTTTAATTTTTACTTTTTTCTTTTCTTTAAAAGATGGCGATGTAGCCATAGACTATCTGAAATCTATAGCTAATTTCAAAAAAGAAACAGAAGAAAAGTTTTTAAAAAGTTTTAAAGAAGTTACGAACTCTGTTCTAATAGGGCAGATCTTCGTAGGAATAATTCAAGGTATCGCAGCTGGAATAGGATTTTTTATTTTAGGAATTCAAAATGTAACTTTGCTTACAATTCTTACAATTATAGCTTCTATGATTCCGTTAATAGGAGCGTGGATAGTATGGGTACCTATTGATGTTTATTTGTTCTTAACAGGAAGAATAGCAGAAGGTTTTGGACTTTTAATATACGGAACTCTTGTTGTTAGTTTATTGGATAACATCCTAAAACCTGTAATAGTTTCTAAGAGAACTAAAATAAACACAGGAATAGTAACAATAGGAATGTTGGGAGGTTATTTACTAATAGGATTTACAGGATTTATCTTAGGTCCTTTGATTTTATCTTATGTTCTTTTAGTCCTAGAGATATACAAGAAAGATAACTACGAAGAAAAAAAAGAAGTTAGTTAAATTAAGTTTTAGAATGAAATTAAGAATTAGGAAATTAAAATTTTTGACTGGAAGGCCTATCTGCATGATTCATCATGAAGCCGCAACAGAACTAAACATTCATGTAGGAGAAAGGCTTTCGATTAAAAACAAAAACAACAAAAAAATAATAGCAGTAGTGGACATAGTTTCAAAAATATTAAAAACAAACGAGATTGCAGTTTCTGAAGATATATTAAAAAATTTAAATCTTAAAAACAAAGAAATAGTAGAAGTAGAGATTCCAGAATTCCCGAGAAGTATATCTTTTATAAAGAAAAAATTAAGAGGAAAGAGATTAACCAAATATGAAATAAACGAAATAATAAAGGACATCTCTAACAATTCTATATCAGAAACAGAAATAGCTTTTTTTATTGCAGCAGTTTTTATAAGAGATCTATCCTTAGATGAAACAAAAAGTCTCATAGAGTCTATGGTTAATACTGGAGAAAAATTAAATTTGAAAGGAAAAATAGTAGACAAACATTCTATAGGAGGAGTCGCAGGAAATAGGGTAACTCCTATAATAGTTTCGATTTGCGCATCAGCAGGATTAACAATACCAAAAACATCCTCAAGAGCAATAACGAGCGCTTCTGGAACTGCAGATGTTATAGAAACAATAGCAAAAGTAGAATTTTCTTTAGAGGAAATTAAAAAAATAGTGAAGAAAACAAATGGATGTTTGGTATGGGGAGGTGCCTTAGGACTTGCTCCAGTAGATGATAAAATAATAAAAGTAGAAAGAATTCTGAACATAGATTCTAGTGCGCAGATGTTGGCAAGCATATTATCGAAAAAAATATCTGTTGGAAGCAAATATATACTAATAGAGATTCCTTATGGAGATTCGTGCAAAGTTACAAAAAAACAAGCCATAATATTAAAAGACAAATTTTTAAAATTAGGAGAAAAATTCGGTTTAAATTTAGAGGTTGTTTTAACAGATGGCTCAGAACCTATAGGAAATGGCATAGGCCCTGTTCTAGAAATAAAAGATGTTCTAAAGGTTTTAAAAAGAGAAGATCCTCCGAAAGATTTGGAAGAAAAATCAATTTTTTTAGCAGGAAAATTACTAGAACTAGCAGGAAAGGCTGAAAAAGGAAAAGGAGAAGAGTTGGCAAAAAACATTTTAAATTCTGGAAAAGCATTCGAAAAATTTAAAGAAATAATAGAAGCACAAGATGGAAATTTAAAAACAATACCAACTCCAAAATTCTCTTATACAATAAAAGCAAAAATGAAATTTAAAATTTTACATATAAATAACAGATTTATAAACAACTTAGCAAAATCAGCAGGATGTCCAGAAGACAAAACAGCAGGAGTTTATTTGTATAAAAAGAAGGGAAATATTGTTGAAGCAAAAGAAAATGTTTTAACCATTTATTCTAGTTCAAAGGAGAGGTTGAATCATGCTATAAAATTCTTTAAAAAAAACAAAAACAAAATTTTAAAAACAACTCATTTTCTTAAATAAAATGAAAAACAAAGCAGTTTTTCTGGATAGAGATGGGGTTATAAATGAAGATAAAGGATACCTCTATAGAATAGAAGATTTTGAGTTTATCCCAGAAGTTTTTGATTCTCTTTTAAAACTACAAAAATTAAATTATAAATTAATAATAATAACAAACCAGTCTGGAATTGGCAGGGGTTACTATACTTTAGAAGATTTCAATAAACTTAATGATTATATGTTAAGAGTTTTAGGAGATAGGGGAATTAAAATAGATAAGGTTTATTTTTGTCCACATTCCCCTAATGAAAATTGCGAATGTAGAAAACCTAAAACAAAATTTATTTACTCTGCTGTTAAAGAGTTTGATTTAGATTTATCTAAATGTTGGATAATAGGAGATAAACCCTCAGATATAGAAATGGGCAAAAACTGTGGTTGTAAAGCTCTTCTAATAGATTCTAAGTATGTTAAAGAGTCGTATGATTTAAAATTTATGGATCTAGAAAGTGCAGTATCCCACATAATTGAATCATCTAATTTTTAAATATATATCTTAAATTAATTAATTTTAAAAAACAAAAAAACTTTTATATAAAGTCTTTTAAGTATAAAAATAGTTACATACAAAAGATGGTAAGTAGTTTAGAAAACATATTAAAAGGATTCAGAAACAAAAAAATATTAGTGATTGGAGATCTAATGTTAGATAGGTATGTCTATGGAGAAATGAATAGACTCAGTCCAGAAGCACCAGTTCCTATAATTACTTTTAAAAACGAAGAATTTAAAATAGGTGGAGCTGGAAATGTTGCTTCAAATGTTTCTTCTTTAGGAGGAAAAACCTACTTTTTTTCGTTTATAGGAAGAGATTACGAATCAAAAATACTAAAAAAATTATTATCAGAATCTAATATAAATTATCATCTTAATGAAAATGAGATAACAACAGTTAAAGAAAGAGTAATCGCAAGATCTCAGCAAGTTCTAAGAATAGATAGAGAAGAAACTTCTGAGAAAATTTTTTTAGACAAAACTAAGGAGTATATTTTGCAAAAAGCAGAAGAATGTGATATTCTTATAATATCAGATTATGCTAAAGGAGTAGTAACTTGTGATTTAATGAACTTATTAAAAAATTATACTAATAAAATGATTGTAGACCCAAAACCATCTAATCCTTCATTAAAAAAGGATCCTCTTTTATATAAAGGTGTTTTACTTATGACTCCAAATGAAAAAGAAAGTTTTGCACTTTCTGGTTATCAGGATGTTTATAAAGCAGGAAAAAGATTAAAAAAGAAATTTGATTCTGATATAGTTATAACAAGAGCTGAAAAAGGTATGATTTTGTTTTACAAGGATTCTAACAGATCTATGGAACTTCCTTCTTATGCTGACAAAAAAAGCGATATAACAGGAGCAGGAGATACTATGATTGCTGCATTTTCTTTAGCTCTAGCTTCAGGAGCTTCTCTTGAAGAAGCATCTCTGATAGCAAGTAATGCTGCAGCTATATCTATAGAAAGATACGGAACCTATTCTGTAAAATTAGAGGAATTAGAAAAAAGGATTTTTAGAGAAACAAGCAAAATAGTAAATTTTAGTCAACTTGAAGAAATAGTTAAAAGAGAAAGAGAATTCGGGAAGACTATAGTATGGACTAATGGTTGTTTTGATATTTATACCATAGGCCATAAAAATCTTTTAGAAGAAGCAGCAAAAGAAGGACATATCCTAATTGTAGGAATAGATTCTGATGAATCTGTAAGAAGATTGAAAGGAGAAAATAGACCAATTAACAATGAAAGAAGCAGAGCAGAAATAATCTCTTCTATAGAAAACGTGGATTATGTTACAATATTTCCTGAAAATGGATTAATAAAATATTTAGAAGTTCTTCAACCAGATATATATGTAAAAGGAGGAGATTACACAATAGAAACTATAAACCAAGAAGAAAGAAGGTTAGTTGAGAGCTATGGAGGAAAGGTAAAAATAGTAGGTAGAGATATGAGACATCATGTAACATCAACAATTGAAAGGATAAAAAATTTAAAATGAAATATGCACTTTCTGATTTACTTGATAGAAGATCCATACTTAGACTAAAAATAGAAAGGATTCAGGACCCTAAAAGAAAAGAAGTCTTAGAAAAAGAATACCAAAATATAGACTTAGCAGTAGAAAACTATGTTAGAGGAGGTATTTGTACAATCAAGGAAATAGAAGAATGGGATTCTCAGATTTATTCTGTTAACAAACAAATATGGAATTTAGAAGAGGAGATAGGAAATTTAGAATCAAAACTTAAAGATGAAGATATACAAAACACAGAAATATTCCAAAGAATAGGAGAGATAGCATTAAAAATAAGAAAATTTAATAATCAAAGAATCAAAATTAAAAATAACATATCTTCTAAAGAAGGTGGTTATAGAGAAATTAAGATTTATTATACCTCTAGTTAAAAATGGAATTTGATAGAACAAAATTAAAATTTCTTCCTCTTTCATTAAGAAAATCTAAATCTTCTTTAGAGAATTTAATTATTGATCCAGATTTAATAGAAGATTTTGATGACTCAGAGATATTTCAAAAAATATCTTCTGAAATAATAGAAGCAAGAAAAAAAGAAGCATCTGTAATTTTAACATTCGGAGCACACCTAATTAAAAATGGTTTGAGTCTTGTTTTAAAAAAAATGATAGAAAAGAATTATATAACGCATTTAGCAACAAATGGTGCAGGATCAATTCATGATTGGGAAATAGCATTTCATGGGAAAACAGAAGAAGATGTACAGGAGAATCTAAAAGAAGGAAAATTTGGTTTGTGGGAAGAAACTGGAAAATACCTTAACTTAGCAATTATTTCTGGAGCTTATACAGAGAAAGGTTATGGAGAATCTGTTTGCCAAATGATTCATGAAGAGGTTATAAAAATCCCAAAAAAACTTCCACAAAAATTATCAAAAATTTTAAAAAATTACTGTTTAAATCCTGGAGAAGAAATAAGAATAAAACATCCATTTAAAGATTATTCAATACAAAATCATGCTTTTAAAAATAATATCAATTTTACAGTACACCCAGGTTTTGGATATGACATAATTTATTCCCATCCTTTAAATCACGGTGTTTCTATAGGTAAAACTGCAGAGATAGACTTTCTAAAATTTGTAGATTCTGTAACGAAATTAGAAAATGGGGTTTACATATCTATAGGATCTGCAATAATGTCTCCAATGATATTCGAAAAATCCCTTTCTATGGCAAGAAACTATAGAAGTTCATTTTCTGAAAAAATAGAAAATTTCACTATAGTAGTAAATGATATACAAGAATCTAATTGGAATTGGAATTGTGATAAAGAACCTCCAAAAGATAATCCAGCTTATTATCTGAGATTCTGTAAAACATTCAAGAGATGTGGAGCAAAAAATCTTTATTATATTCAAAAAGATAATAGAGAATTTTTAAAATCTCTTTATAAAAACCTAGAAAATATGAGTAATTCATAACAATTAATTAACTTTTTTAAAGTTCTGTAATATGTTTTCAAAGAATAATTAACAATAAAAATTCTTAAACGCCGTCGCCCGGAATCGAACCGGGAAGCCCAAAAGGGCACCGCTCTCAAGGCGGTTGGAGTACCATTGTCCCACGACGGCATATCTTATAAAAATATATTAATTAAAGATGATACGCTTTTAAAATTTTGTTCTTTTTGTTAAAATAACGTCTTTTACAAAATATAATCAAGATTCTTCTTTATAAACAAACCAAAAAAATTAACCAAACAAAGCACTCAAACCTGCAACAGATTCTTCTGTTCTCTTTTCTTCTTTTTTCTCTTCTTTTACAGCTTCAGAACTAGTTGATGTTGAACTAGAAACAGAAACATTAGCTAATTCTGATTCAATATCAACTCCTTCTAAACTAGCAACAAGACTCTTAACCTTTGATTCGTTCACTTCTACTCCAATAGAGCTAAGAATCTTTGTTATATTCTCTTCATTTATTTCTTTTCCTAATTTATGCAAAAGCAAAACTGCATATACGTATTCCATTTTACCTCCTAAACATTTCTTAAACAAATATTTATACTATCCTTTATTAAACTTTCTAGTAAATCTAAATCCCTATTTATTAATCTTTCTAATTCTTTTATATCTTTTCTTTCTATATTTTTTTTATACCAAGATCTCTTTAAGCACATATTAATCAGATATCTCTGAAAAACTTTTTCATATAATCTGTTGTTATAATATAAAGCTTTTTCATATAACCCAACTTCTAAAGCTTCAGCCATCCTCTCGTAATCTTCCTTAGATTTTATATAATTTTCTCCTAATTCTTCTGGATTCATTTGAAAATAACTAAATCTATTCTCCATTTTAATTTTTCATTAATTTTGTTTCTAAAATTTTTGCTTCTCTATAAGCTCTATTTAAAAAATAACCAATGTTATCTTTACAGTAATAACCTATTCTCTGTGAAAAAGATACTGCTTTTAAAATTAACATTTTTAAGTTATTTAAAGTTTTTTCACTATCTATCTCTATGTTATCATAAATTTTTTCCTTCTCTACATCGTAAATAACCAATGGTTCAATTCCAACTTTAAAAGGTTGTATATTTAATTTCTGTAATAAGGATGCAACACCCTCTGTTATAACCTCTCCTTTTTTCACAACAACTTTTGGAGCCTTTATAAATATCTTACCATTCTCAACAGATATCTGGATACCAAACGATCCAAGTTCACTTATTGCAGGACCTGGAACAAGGTCTGTCTGACCTTCTTTTACTTCTATGTCTTCTTGTGCAATCTGACCACTTTTTGCAAAAACAGGTATCCTATTTTTAATAAACAGGCCAGCTAATTTAAAACCTTCAATATTGGATATAGCAAAAGCGCAGTTTTCTTGTGCATATTTTTCAAGAGGAAGTGCGGACTCTTTTTTTAATCCCTTTATAACTCTTAAAAAAATATTCTTTTTATCAACTTTTATTAAAACTTCTTTTCTGAGAGATTTTTTAATATCTTGGAATTGTCTAGATGGTAAGTTTTTAATAGAAACTATCATCAAAGTTTTTGAATTATTTATTTTTTTAATAAGTTCCTCTACCCTCTTTGATTTTTCATTAATACTTTTTTTCATTTTATTGTAATTGGTTTTCCCATACTAAATTTAATTTGAACATTTTTGATGTTTTCTTTTTTCTTAGGTAGTTTTTCTATAATAGCATTTAAAACGCTAAGTATATTCTTTACTATTTCTTCATCTTTCATAGATTCTTTTCCAACACCAACCTTTATACTTGGTTCTTTTGTTCTTATTCTCACACTATGGTTTATCTTTTTAATAATCTCCTTTATGTCTTCTTCATCATTCTTAATAATACCCAATTGTGGAGATGGCATCTTTCCTAAAGGCCCTAAAATTCTACCAAAGGTTGTAGCAACTAAAGGCATTAATTTGATGTCCGCTATAAAGAAATCATATTTTTTAACTAATTTTTTTATGTCTTTTTTTTCTTTGTATTTAACAAAATCATCTTTTTTAATAGTATCAACATATTTCAAATCTTTTTCAAAAAAACCTGCTATTTTTTTATCTTTAATTTTATTAGGAAGTTCAATAAAAATATTAAACCCATCTCTTTTTAAATCAAAGTTCTTTAGATTTATTATTAAGTCCAAAGTCTGATCAAAATTCCTTTTTTTGGTCGTTTCTCTTAATTTTTTTAAATTTTCAAAAACAGTTTTTTCTTCTATCATTTTACCTCCTACCTATGCATCCTAAACTTATAGAACCTCCAATAAAAGTTCGGATGATGTAGTTTGGCAATATCCTGATAACAAAAACAGGATTTTTAAATTTTGTTATTCTAGTTTTGTTAAGAAAATAGTATAAAATAGTCTTTGATATAAGTTAACAATAGCCTTAACATCTATCAATAAAATTCTTTTTAATAAAACACCAATAAATTATTTGTAAATGTTATTTAAACAACTATCCATTTAAGTTATCTGAAAATTATTCTAGGTATTCCTCTTAAAGGCGTATGGTTAATCTTTATAATTTTAATATCTCCAAAATTACTTTGATTAACTTTAATTGATTTATCACTTTTAACTTTTTATTTTTAAAATTCTTTTTAATTTTTTTCTAACTCTTCCAAATATTCTTTTATACGTTCGATTATGGGAGGTATAACAAATTTTTCTATATTCTTTTCAAAAATTTCTTTCAAATTTAAATGTTCTATAAGAAAATATTTGTTTTCTGATTTCTCGATTAACATAAAATCTCTTAACCTTTTTAATTGCCTCCTTATATTTGATTCAGCCAAACCTTTTGTATCTAAACTATACTTTTTTCTTAAATCAGCAACTCTAGAGTTTATCTCATCGCTTGTTAATTTTTCCTTTTTTTTGTTAGCATCTACTAAGGTCATTAATATATCAACGATTATATCTCTTGAATCTCCGAGCTGTAAGAGGCCTAACGAAAGACAAATTTTCCTTACAAGTTCTCTTTTTTCTAAATTAACAGGTTTCTCGTATTTCCTTAATGTAATCTCAGCCAAAGGAATATCTTTCATTTTAATAATTCATCAACAAACTTTATAAATTTTTATAAAGGATTTTTCTGAACAAAAGAAGAAGTTCTATGATAAAAATAAAAATGAATCAAGAATTTTATATCTAAACTTTTTAAATTAATAAAAAAATATTTATTTTATTAGATCACCATTAAGCTTATAAATTTGATTTAACATTTCATAGAATGGAACTAATTGCAATGATAGGTTCTGGAAAAGGTACATGGGGGCAAGTTGCTGGAGTTATTAATAGGGGAGAATGGGAGAACATAATCCTTATAGGAAACGAATTTGCAAAAAAATTTAGCACAGAAAAAAATTTCGAATTTATAGAGATTAATTCTCAAGGAATAATTGACCTAAAAGAAGAAATTCAAAAAAAATTAAAAGGAAAAATCAAAGGAACAGAAATCGCTTTATCTATAGCCTCTGGAGATGGTAAAGAACACATGGCCCTAATCTCAGCATTATTAAATCTTCCTGTAGGAATAAGGTTTGTTGTTTTAACAAAGGATGGTTTGGTATTTATGTAATTTCTTTTCAAATCTAATAAAAAATTACAACTCTTTCTTAAATTTTCATCGGTTCCGTGAAATTAATTGTGATAAAAATCTAAAAAATACTAAAAGACCATTGTAGCATAAGTAAAAGAAAAGCACCTAAAATAAAATATGAAATTATTTTCAAAATTTTTTCACTGAACTTTTTGTTTCCTGTTATTGCCCATACTGTTAATAAAAACATCCTTCCTCCATCAAAAATACCCAAAGGTAACATGTTTGCTAAAGCTACACTAAGATTTATCACTGATAACCACCAAATTAAGTTGTATATGAATATAACAAAATTTTCATTAAAGATAGGCTCGTAATTTGTACCGTCTTTTTTAAATAAATTGAAAAAATTTGATAACCAACCAAATAATCCTTTCCTATTAGTGCTAATATATCCTATTCCTAAATAAGCTTTACCTTTTTTTGAAGGATCCTCTCCTAAAACTATACTATAATTATAAATTTCATTTTTATATTTTGTTTTTATTTTTATTTCATCTCCTGGTTTATATTTCCTAAGAGTTTCTGCTAAATCATCAGAATCTTTAATTTTTTTATTATCTATTTCTATTATTACTCCAATTAAACCGTTGTTAATAGCAGAAGAATTTTTGTAGAGTACTACAATAGAAGAATTAGTATTCAATTGTTTTTTTAAATTTTCTATATCTATAAAATAAACTTTGTTATTCGCTTTTATAATAGTCAAATTTAAAAAATTTCCTATTACTACATCGTTTCTTATTTCATTTTTGTTTATAATATCAATTAACTTATCATTACTCTGATTTATTTTGATATTTCCTATCATCTCTATTTTACTAATATCTACTTTTTCAAAATCATAAGTATTAAAAATAACTCCTTGGGGAGAATAAGCAAATTTAAAAAATCCAACCAACAACAAAAAGAAAAAAATAGATAGTAAAAAATTGCTGAATGTTCCAGCTGAGAGAACTGCTATTTGTTCATATTTTGATTTTTTTTGCATTCTTTTTTCGTCAGGTTCTACAAAAGCTGCTAAAAAAGGACCTAGAAAACCGAAACCAGTAGTCTTTATTTTTATTCCATATCTTCTAGCAACGATTCCATGGCTAAACTCGTGAAAAACTGCAACAACTGCTATTGCAATAATCCAATAACTAAAATAAAAAGGAGGCAAAAAAGTTATTTTAAATATCTCTGGAATATACGGAATTAAAGGCATTAAAGGAGGAACTTTTATAGCTTGAACAATTTCTGGGTTAAACAGAGAAATATAAATAAGCCTGTAAAGAATGTAAATCATAGATCCCATTAAAAAATAACCCAAAATAACAGAAAAAAATCCAAAAACACTTATAATTCTTTTGTAACCCAATCCTATTTTGTTTATTAATTTTATCCCTATTTTAGTCCTATACAAATAAATTAAACCTTCCTTTTCTAAATTTTTTCTTTTTTTGTAAAGAAAAATAACAAGTATTAAACTAAACAAGATAAAAAAAACAATATCGTACAAATAAATTTTTGACACCATAATAAAATTATTTTTTCCTAATAGGTCTAAAAGCTTTCTTTTTGCACTTCCTACACCTAACTTTTCCTTCTAAAATTTTTCTCTGATCAGATCTAATTTTAGAATTACAATTCTTGCAAACAAAAACATTTTTAAACAATCTTGCCTGAGTAACCTGTAATTTAGTTGCCATTTTTAATTCTACAACTACAATCTCTTTTTAATTATTTTTTCATTTTGAACAATCCAATACTCAACTTCATTTCCTTCTTTAATCTCTGATTTAAGCTCATCTGGCATTATCACTTCGAATGTTTCAAAACTTTCAGAATCGATTATACTTGTTTTATTATCGCTAATAGAAAGAACTTGCGCTTTCCTTTTTTCTATAATAGGCCTCTCTAATCTTTCATGTCCACTTACAACAAAAACTTTTTTTTTACCATCTATTACACTTATAGCTTCTATTCTACATTTTGCATGACCGTGTTTTCCTGTTTTACTTATATCGTTAGATTTAACAATACAAGCAACACCATCCACCAAAATCGGAGTACCAACTTTTGCTTGTGAAGCCTCTATTAATTTTTCGCTCATATTTATAAAATTTAAAGTAGATTTATAAAGATTGCGTCTCAATTAATTTAGAACAATTCTTATTTTCCATCATGTTTTTAAACTTGTTTTTCTGAATTACTCAATGGAAACAATACAAAAAAACGATTTTGTTGAAATAGAATTTACAGGATTCACAGAAAACAAAATTTTTGACACAACGAACAAAGAAGAAGCGAAAAAAATAGGTATAGAAACAAATTCTGAAACAGAGATTAAACCAAGGATAATCTGTGTTGGCAATGGAATGGTGATTAAAGGTTTTGATGAAGCTTTGATAGGGAAAGAAATAGGAAAAAATTATTCTATTGTTTTACCACCAGAAAAAGCTTTTGGTATTAGAAGAAAAGAGCTTGTTAAAATCGCTCCAATAAAATTATTTTTAGAAAAAAATTTAAATCCATACCCAGGAATGATGGTTCAATTAGACAATTTCATAGCTAAGATACTGTCAGTTTCTGGAGGAAGGGTTAGCATAGATTTCAATAATCCTCTAGCAGGAAAAGAAATAAAATACGATTTTAAAATTCTAAGAAAAATAGAAGATGATAGAGAAAAAATAAATTCTATTCAAGATTTTTTCTTTAAAAAAAGGTTCGAATTTGATATAATAAAAGATGAAAAATCAAAAAACAAAAAAGTAGTTTTTAAAAACGGAGAATTAAAGGAACTATTAAAAATTTTTTCAAAAAAATTTAAAGAAATGACTGGTTATGATTTCGAATATCTCTAAACAAAACAACAATAAAACTACAATAATGTTTAAATATGAGTCTCTATTTTTAAAAAAGAAATTTAAAGATGGCGCTTCAATTCGAGAATATATTATCTAAGGACCCCGAACTTGCACTTATAGATAAAGAGTTAGAAGAACTTTTGAAAAAGCAACACTCAAAAGTTAAAGTTTTTGGAGTAGGAGGTGCTGGAGGAAACACTATTACTAGAATGAAAGAAATAGGAATCAAGGGAGGAGAGTTTATTGCAGTAAACACAGATGCCCAAGACCTCCTTTACACAGATGCAGATTATAAAATTCTTATAGGAAGAGAACTAACAATGGGTTTGGGTGCAGGAAGTAATCCTAAGATAGGAGAAGAAGCTGCTCGTGAATCTGAACAAGAGATAAGAAAAAAGTTAATTGGAACTGACATGGTTTTTGTTACATGTGGTTTGGGAGGAGGAACAGGAACAGGCGCAGCACCTGTTATAGCTAGTCTAGCAAAAAAACAAGGTGCTTTAACAATAGGTGTTGTAACTTTACCTTTTACTATAGAAGGGAAAAAAAGAATAGAGAATGCAGAGTACGGATTGGAGAAAATGGAATCAATAGTTGATACATTAATTGTTATACCAAATGACAAATTGTTAGAAATAGCTCCAGAATTACCATTACAAACAGCATTTAAAGTTGCTGATGAAATTTTAACAAACGCTGTAAAAGGAATAACAGAGCTTGTTACAAAAGCAGGTTTGGTTAATTTGGATTTTGCAGATGTTAAAGCAGTAATGACCAATGGAGGAGTTTCTTTAATTGGAATGGGAGAAGCTGATTCTGCAAACAGGGCAAGAGAAGCAATAGAAAAAGCAATATCCAATCCTTTGTTGGATGTTGATATATCTGATGCAACAGGAGCATTAGTTAACATAGTAGGAGGAGAAGACATGAGTTTAGATGAAGCTAGATTGATTATTTCTACAATAGGAGAAAAACTTAATCCAGATGCAAAATTAATATGGGGAGCACAGATATCTCCAGAAATGGAAAAATCTATAAGAGTTATGTTAATAGTAACTGGTGTTAAAAGTCCACAAATATCAGGAGTTTCTGAATATTCTTCAGAAGAAAAAAAAGAATTCGATATCTCGGATGAGTTAGGGATAGAGTTCTTAGAATAATTCTTACAATTTTTTTACAACCTATTAGGCCTTTCATAAACAATTTTTTAGATTCATTTGGCTAGCCAATCCGAATTTTTCTTATATTTGCATTACAGCAGGAGAAGTTGACATTTTTGCAAATCTATTTACAAAATCAATTAAAGAATTAGCTTTCACTGTACTCAGATTAGAAAAATTTTCAGATATAATATACGAAATAGAGCCTCTTCCTCTTGTTGGGGTCGAGATGTAAGAATACCTTCCTAAAATGAATATTTAATCAAAATCCTTTTAAACTCGCATTTCTAATTATTTTTATGTCTAGATTAAAATCTTTTTTTGAACAATGTTTAAGAGTTTGGTACCTTTTAAAAAAACCAACAAAAGATGAACTAATAACAATAGCCAAGGTTTCTGCTATTGGAATAAGTTTGGTTGGTCTAATAGGATTCTTAATCTCAATAATAATGAATTTTTTTAAATTCTAAAACTTTATAAAAATCTTTAGTTAAAATAAACTGTTTTTTCGAACATTTTTTGATTTCCTTTTAATTCTTAGTGTTCATTAATTTTTAAACAAAGCAAAAACAAAGATTTATAAACTTTTTTTTTTAATTATTTTAGTCTACTTCTTAAAAAACTTAAGAGGTAGTTGAACTTTAAAAATGATATTTGTAATAAAAGTCAAAACTAGTAAAGAAGATAGAGCTTTAGAACTAATTTCTTCAAGAGCAAAAAAAAGAAATCTTCAAGTGTATTCATTGGCAAGACCACATGGTTTAAAAGGTTACATATTTTTAGAAGCAGAAAATCGTGAAACAGCAGAAGAAGCAGCATACAACATTCCTTATGTAAAAGGAATCATAGGAAAAACAACTACTTATAAAGAGATAAAAAACATAATAGAGCCTGTTTTAGAAGAGATAAACATAGAAAAAGGAGATATTGTAGAGATGATAGGAGAACATTTCAAAAAAGAAAAAGCTAAAGTCATAAGAGTTGATAAATCAAAAGGAGAGGTAGTTGTAACACTTTTATCAGCAATAGTCCCTATACCTGTAACAGTAAAATTAGATAATGTAAAAGTTATCAGAAGAGAAAAAGAAGATCAAACAAAAGAGAGTGAAAATGAAACCAAATCAAAAACTCCAGAAAATTACGAAAAATCCGAGGTATTGATGGAAGATGAGTACTAAAATGAACATAAAATTGTTGGTGGATGGAGGAGACATGAAACCCGGACCTTCAATAGCACAACAACTCGGTCCGATGGGCATAAATCTAGGAAAAGTTATTTCAGAGATAAATAAAGAAACAATGGAATTTAAAGGAATGAAGGTTCCAGTAGAACTAGAAATAGACAAAAAAACAAAAGAATTCAAAGTAAAAACTTTTTCTCCTCCAACTTCAGAATTATTAAAAAAAGAGCTAGGAATAGAAAAAGGATCTCATGATCATAAAAACTTTATAGTCGGTAACGCTTCTATTGAAGATGTAATAAAAGTTACAAAAATAAAATACCCGAATATGTTAGAAAAAACATTTAAGAATGCAGTAAAATCTGTTTTAGGAACTTGTGCGAGCATAGGAATCTTGGTAGAAAACAAAAATCCAAATGAACTTATAAAAGATGTCGTCCTTGGAAAATTCGATAGAGAGATTGAAAACCAGATTTGCGAAACTTCTCCTGAAAAAAGAAAAGCTTTAGAAAAGTATTACAACGAGATAAAAAGGTTACAAGAGATAAAAATGAAATCTGCAGAGAAAACACAGGAAGAAAAAGAGGAAAAAGTCAAAACACAAGAACAAAAGAAAGAAGAGCCAACAAAAGAAAAAAAAGAAGAGAAAAAACAAGAAAAGAAAAAATAACAACATATTTATAAATAATCGCTTTTATTTAGATTTGAGGGGATGTAGTACAGTCTGGTTAGTATCCGAGCCTTGGGAGTTCGTGACCCAGGTTCAAATCCTGGCATCCCCATTTTTCGTTAAATGCAAAATTTTTTAAATCGAGTTTTGCAATAATTAAAATATTTTAATTTATGAAATAAATTGCAGTTAAGATATGGCGAAAACAAAAAAAGTAAAAGCAGCAGGAAGATTTGGTTCAAGATATGGAAGAAGAGTTAGAACAAAAATAGCAGAGATTGAAAGTGTTCAAAGAAAAAAGCAAAGTTGTATATTTTGTAATGGAGTTTCAAAAAGGATATCTAAAGGAATATGGAAATGTAAAAAATGTGGAAAAAAATTTGCAGCAGATACTTATTACATTAAAAAAGAAAAAGAACAATAAATTTAAATAAGCAAAAAATATCTAAATATGGTTTAAAATGGTAGTATACAAATGCTTTAGATGCGGAAAAAAAATTACAAACAACGTATTACAGAAGAGGTTTCTCTGTCCAAATTGTGGTTACAAAATTTTTTATAAACCAAGAACAGTGTCTGTAAAAATTAAAGCAGTTTAATTTTCTAAAATGGAATTGGATAAAGAAACAAAAGAAAAAATCCATGAACTACAAATTCTCGAACAGAATTTTCAAAATTTAGTTTTACAAAAGCAAGTTTTTCAGTCAGAACTTTCAGAAGTAGAAAATGCTCATTCAGAAATAGTCAGTTCAGAAGGAGATGTATTTAAATTGATAGGTCAAATAATGGTTAAAGCTGATAAAGAAAGTTTAGAGAAAGAACTGAAAAGGAAAAAAGAACTTTTATCTTTGAGATTAAAATCAATAGAAAAACAAGAATCAGAATTAGTTAAAAAAATGGAAGAAATGAGAGACGAAATAACTAAAAAAATTAGTAATAAATAGATATAGAAATATTTATAAACTCAATAAAATAATTTTAAGGTATGGTTTTTGAAGGATTAAAAAAGGTTTTTGGAGGTGGAGATGAAGAATCAGAGTACATAGAGATAGATCTAGGTAAAGAAATAAAAAAATCTAAGATAATAGTAAGGCCTTTTGTTTTAAAAAGTTTCGAAGACATAACTCCTATTCTTAATTCTCTTAGAGAAGGATACACAATAGCTATAATAGATATAAAACCCATAAAATCAAAAGATATTATTGAGCTTAAGAGAGCTATATCCAAAATCAAAAAAACTATAGATGCTTTAGAGGGAAGCATAGCAGGTTTTGGAGAAAACATAATAATAGCAACACCATCTTTTGCAGAAATTCATAAGACAATAGAAAAAATACCTTCTTACGAAGAAAAAAACAAACAGTGATTATAATTTTAAAATTTTGATAACTTTTAAGTGTTCTTCGAAAATGTTTTAATTTATTAAACTTATTTTTTTATATTGATTTTATTTCTATTCCCCTTCTATAACACATTTTACTCTAATTAAAATTAAGTTTTTATTAAAGTTCCATTTAGAAGTTAGATAAATTTTTATATCTAGATTTCTGAAATGATCTATGAAAGTATTATACATAGAATCAAAACTTAAAAACAAAAATTTTTCTTTAACAGAAAAAGAAATAGATAAACTTCCAAAAGAAATTTATCTATTTTATACAATTCAATACAAAGGAATAGCAGAGTCTATAAAAAAAATTTTAGAAAAAAAAATAACATTGTTAGGTTTTCAACAAGTTTTAGGTTGTACAATTCTCGGTTATAAAAAAGATTCTGCAGTTTTACTAATAAGCTCTGGAAGATTTCATGCACTAAACCTTTTTTCTCAGTTTAATAAAATATTCGTTTTTGAAAACAACAAAATAATTAAAATTCCTAATGAAGAAATAAAAAAATTTAGATTAAAAAGAAAAGCAGCACTTATAAAATTTTTAAGAGCAAAAAAAATAGGAATTTTAGTTTCTACAAAAATAGGCCAATCAAATTTGAACTTAGCATTAAGTTTGAAACAAAAACTTGAGAAAAGTGGAAAAGAATGCTATATTTTTCTTTCAAACAAAATAGATATAAATCAGTTTGAAAATTTTGACATAGAATCTTGGGTGAATACAGCATGTTCTGGATTAATATTAGATAGCCCAGCTATAATAAACTATTACGAAATATTAAAAATAAAAAAATTCTAAATAAAAAAATTTAGTCTTTTGCTATCGAGTATCCAGCTCTAATTGCTACAACTATTGTTGCAGGAACGAACAATACAAGTACGTAGTCTAACACTCTCTTAATAAAATCTCCAATTAACTGGAATCCTCTTAATGATGAAAAAACGTTTCCACCCATGAAAGAAACAATCACTAAAGAAACCATTGCTAAAAGAAACTTTTGAGATTCTCCTTTATCTACATTTAAAAATCCAACTATTATCCCTGCCAATACCAAAATCAAAAATATCCAATCTCCCAATCCACCACTAAGATTAAATAAAGCCATTACTAATACGAGCAAGATTCCAATTAAAAATGCCCATGCTCCTATATCTTTTCCACCTGTTTTTTTAACCACTTTAACAACACCTCCTTTATATTTATTTATATAACGATATACTTTATAAATGTTTTTATTTTATCTTAAAATAACTCTTTAATTTCAGTTTCTTTTTATATCTTCAACACGCTTAACAAATCTAAATCCTTTATTATTTTTTGTAAGATATTCTTAATTATTAACTTTCAATTTCTTTTTATGGTATCAATAAAAATTTCTTAATATATTACTTCTCTCCCAATGTCATAACAACAAACACAAAAAATCTTTTTTGTTTTATATTTTTAAAATTATGCTTTTTAAAAAGATTATGAAAATCTTTCTTAGAATTCATTTTACTATTTCCAGGTTCGATTATATGAAAAATCCAATTTAAAACAAGCGAGAAATCAAAATCAACAATCATCAATTTTCCTTTTTTCTTTAATGCATTAAAAAATTTTCTCATTACTATTTCCTGATTAGAAAAATGGTGGAAAGCCTCTATTGAAAAAATATAATCAAATTTGTTTCTATAACCGATTTTTTCTACATCTATTAAATTTAATTTTGCCTTGTTTTTTAATTTCTTTTTAGCTATCTCAAGCATTCTGGGAGATATATCTATTCCGTATAATTCTAGTGTTTTATTCACAGAAAGAATCTCTAAAAAATTCCCAGTCCCACAACCAGCATCTAGAATTTTAGAACTATTTTTTAAATTAATCTCTTTTAACAACATCCTAAAAATCTTATTCAACCAAAAACTAAAAATCTATTATCATAATACTTTGAAATTTTATTAAAAAATTTAATGTTCTTTTGTTTGAGGTTCATTTATTTTTATAATATTAAACTATTATAAACCTTGTTGTATAAAAACTATTTGAATGATGCGTTTCTAAACTATATTTTTAAAAATAATAAAATTTATAAACTATGTTATAACTTTGTAATTATAACAAAATGAAATTTACAAAAAGCATATTTTTGTTTTTGTCGAATATTTTTTTAATTATAACTTTAATTAATGCAGCTACTTTTAGTGTAACTTATACAAATCCTGAACCTCTAACAATCTCAAATACAGAAACTTCTTTCAATTTAATTAACAACGGTCCCCAAAACATAAATTTAGTAGTCATATTGCCCCCAACAATAAGCGATAACAAAGGACACCAAATAATAATAACCTCACCTTCTCAATTGATTTTTAATAATATTTCACAAAATCAAAACACAGGAGAAATAAAAATTTTGTATACTGGAGAAACATCCAATTTTATGATAGGAGAATTTACTTCAAACATATTAGTAAGAGCAGAAGAAGTAGGAAATTCTTCTAACAATCTCAATTTAACAATACCTCTAAAATTTAGAAATACTTTTTGTAAATCAGGAGAAAAAGGCACCAACCTCTCTATTACAGATGTAAGAATAGACAACAACGATGGAGAAGATGATGAATGGTCCCCCTTAGACAAAATAAATGTAAAAGTTAAAGTTGAAAACACAGGAGAAGACAGAATAAAAAATATTTATGTGGAATTGGGATTATACGATTCTACAGGAAAAAACATAGTAAAAAATTTAGAAGACTTAAAGGATAAAAAAATAAGTTTAGGTACAATAAGCGAAGGAAAAGAGGAAACAGTACAGTTTGATTTTAGAATACCCGCTGACTTTAAAGAGGACGATTATTTCTTAGTAATAAAAGCTTACAAAAGTGGAGAAGAATCAGAAATATGTACCTCTAGTTCATCAGATCTAAGCAACTTTTATTATCACAGAATATCTGGAGTAAGAGAAACAGAAGTTTCAAAACAAATAGTGTTAACAGACTTGGTTTTGTCCCCAGAAAAAGCACAGTGTGGAGAAAAAGTTCAGGTTACAGGAAGAGTAGTTAACATAGGAGATGAAGATTATCAAGATCAGGTCGAAGTAACTTTGTATAACAGAGAACTCGGATTAAACTTAGAAAAAACACTAACTAGAGATTTTGACCAAGGAGATAGCGATAGCGTAGATTTTGAATTCGATGTTCCGAAAAATTCTACTGAAAAAGTTTATACCTTAGAATTTAGAACTTACTATGACTATTTAGTTGATGAAGACAAATACGACATAACTTCTGATCAAAAATTCACAATACCCCTTAAAGTAGAAGGAAACTGTGTACAACAAAGTTTAGAGAATGTTGACATATCTGCAGAACTATCTCCTGACACACCAGAGGCAATTGCAGGAAAGCAAGTCATTATAAAAACAAATCTCAAGAATCTAGGAAACTCTCCAACAACTTATTCAATTTCTATTTTTGGAAACAGTCCATGGTCAAGTTTGGTTTCTATAGAACCTCAAACACTAACATTAAACAAAGGAGAGTCAGGAGAATCTTTAATAACTTTAAATATAGACAATAATGTTGAGGGTGAAAAAGAATTTACAATAAAAGCAACTTATGGAGGAAAAGTTACAGAGAAAAAAGTTTTGATTTTCATAACAAAACCAGAAGTTCAATTTAACAAAATAATCGATCACTTAAAAAGAAATTGGTTTATCTATTTAATAATTTTAGCAAATTTAATATTAGTTATAGCAATAATAATAGTAATAAGAAGAATGATTTCATCACCCTCTAAAGTAGAGGAATATGCTTATTAATTTATAAAAAATTTTAAGAAAATTTTTTTCTTAATAACATTTAATTTTATCTAACTAATCTAAATTTATGCATTTTATCAATATAAAGCACTGGAAATAATCCAAGATGAAAATAATCTACAGAGATCTCATCTAAGAAACCTTTCAGCAAATTTTTTTCCAAAAAAATATTTTTTCTCTAAATAAACATTTAAATAACCTATAAAACAACCAATTAAAATTCCACTTAAAACATCTGACAGATAATGCATTCCGAAATAAATCCTAGACAAAGCAACTATTATCGCAAAACAAAGCCAAAATTTTTTTAGTTTTCTAAACTCTAAGTTTATTATAGGCAACATTGAAAAGACGAGCATTGTTTCAAAAGAAGGAAAAGAGAAATTCCAAACATTGTAACTGTTTTTTATTAGATAAAACATAACTGCAGGAAGAGATATGATCCCTAACTGAAATGGCCTTGGTCTTTTAAAAATTATCTTTAAAAAAAACGCACTTACAACAGAAAAAATTCCTGAAAATAGAATAGGTAAAATCCATCTTTTTTTGTTATTATAAAAAAAAATTAAACTAAGGAAAAAAATTATAATAAAAAAATTATCAAAAAAACTTATGATCAAAAAAAAATAATCCAAAAAAGGATTTCTTAATTTTTCTACAATTTTTATTATTCGAATATCAAATAAAAAAGATATCGCAATTAAGAAACAAAAAAATGCAATAAAAAAAATATCTCTTTTTTTCATATAAATGACTGGGCTTAAATATTTAAATAGGTTTCGATATTTTTTATATGATGTTATTAAAATTTAAAATCTTTCAAATAATTAAAAAAAATTTTAAAAAAAACAAAAATTTTTTCTTAGTTTTTATAAGGTATCTAATTTTATTAATAATATTAGCTTTAGGTTACAGAATACTATACAAAACCTTTTTTCCATTAACAATATATCCGACATTTTTTTTACTAAAAATATTTTTTGAAAACATAACTATACAAAAAAATTTTATAATTTATAATTCTAAATTTATAGAAATTAACGAAGCATGCGTTGCAGTTTCAGCATACCTCTTACTTTTGATTTTGAATCTTTCACTATCTTTAGATTTTAAAAAAAGAATAAACACGATTATTTTTTCATTTTTTTCTTTATTATTTCTAAATATAATAAGAATAGTTTTTTTATCATTCCTATTTTTTAAAGATTTTTCTGCATTTGATTTTACTCACAAATTTTTTTGGATTTTTCTAAGCACTTTTTTTGTTTTAGTAATCTGGTTTGCTGCTGTAAAAATTTACTCCATAAAAGAAATTCCGTTTTATTCAGATTTTAAAAATAGATTAATTAAAATCAATTAAATAAACTCTAGATTTTAAAATATTCCATATATTTTTTAATTATCATTATTTCAAATTTTTCAGTAGCTTTTAATATCTCGCAATCTCTATAATTCAATTCATAACAATTTTTAGATTTTTGATTTATAGATGTTTCACTATTATTTTTTACTATTATAACTGTGTTAAAAGTAGAATTTTTACAATCAATAATAAGATTATCACTCGAATTTTCCTTTCCATTTATAGCACCTTTTACATACAATCCTCCAAACCTCTCTAAAAAATCTGTTAAACCCACAACAGAGATCAGATTATCTTCGCATATGGGAACATCGTAATAAATCGATATATACACAGGATTATTTTTTATAAATTTTATACCTTCTTCCGAGACATTTGTAAAGATTTTTTCGAGCTCTCTAGGATCATTTCTAAATTTAATATCATAATAATCTGTAACATCTTTCAGACTAACAAAAGAGTCTTTAGATGGGACTTTTTTAGTAAGAGGAATCTTCGTAGAAAAAAATTTTATTTTTCCTATTTTAGTTTTCTCAAACTTTAATCCTATGTAATCAAAACTATTAAAATATTTTATTAAAAAAGGAACTATTATAACTGATCCTAAAATTAATATTATAATTATCAAAATGATCTTAACTTGTTTATTTTGCTTTTCTTTAACTGAACTTTCTTTTTTAAATCCGACTTCATTCTTATTCTCTTTTTTCATAATAAAAAGAAAAAAACTATGTTTTTAAATGTTTATGAATGTTGATCTAAATTCATTGATAATTCAGATTATGAGAATTTTTCAGAATTTAACTAAATCATTAATTTTATAGATAACTTAATTCTTTCAATTTTTTATTCCAAGTATCTTAAACAACAAAGCATCAGAATACATTATCTGATTTTCTCTTTTTGACACAACAAAAACACATTTTTTTTCTTGGTAAATTCTTTCACTCTCGTTACCTATAGGCTCTCTGAAGATTATTATGTTATCCTCTGAACAGCTTTTAATAGGTAAGTCCTCTGTACAATTAGAACTATTAATACAAGCATTTCTTATTCTTAATACAACTCTATCAAAGTTTCTGGATATCTCTTGATCAGGTTGATTATAATCTGTAACAAAATATAAAGGATTATTTACATATTCAGAAAAATATAACTTTATGTTTGAAGTATCGATATTTTCTACTTCAATAGGGCTGTATGTGCTTATAAAATCATAACCATTAGAATTAAAGATCCAATAATCGCCATTTTTCTTAAACTTGATACCATTATAATTTATTTTTTTGATTTCTTCTTCATTTTTGCTAGTCAAAGCATAACCAACAGTACTTAAAATCATTAATAGAATCAAAACTATTCCAACAATTATTTGTTTCCTGTTCTCTCTCTTGATTTTTTCTTCTTTGGTCAATATTTTTTTCATCTATAATTATTCTCTTTTATATTTATAAATTTTTCACTTAAATGCCTAATTAATAGAAATTTAATAGAAATTTGATCTAGAAAATAATTATAATCGATTTTTTACATAGATCATGCAAATAACAATACAAAAGAAATTTAAAGATTTAATAAAAAAAGAAAAAACAAAAAATAACGATTTAAGCAGTAGTTGTTGTTGAGACAACAGGATAAGTTTCTTCTGTTCCCTTATCAGTTCTTGTTGTAGTTGAAAGTGCTCTTACAGCATTCTGTGTATCAGCAGCATGATAACCAGCAACAAGCATTGCTATTTTTTTGTCATTGTATGGAGATTCTACAACCTTTATTATATATCCACCAGCACTAACTCTTGTTTTTGCTGTGAAATCATCTCCACATAGAGGAACATCGCTATCAAGTATTTTTGCAGCAACTTGATTTATGCAGCTTCCTCCAATAACAATTAAATGCCTGTCTCTAAATGAATCTGCCTCTGTATCTTTAAATATCTCTATTTTACCTGTTGCAACAGCTTCAGTTCCTGGTGTGATAGTAGCTGCTTCTGATGCGAACAAAACTTCAGCTACCATTTGTTCATCTGGATAGTATATCTCTACTTTGTCATTATCTTGGCTGTTATATTTAACAAATGTTCCATATCTTGTTACACCAGCCTGTTGATAACTATCAGATGAAAAAGATTGCAAATCACTCCAAACACCAGTTACTTTAGGCTGAGCTACACTAATCTCTACAGGTGTTGTAGTTCCAGTTGAATCTGCAGCAACACATATAGCATCTCCATTATCTGAATTTCCAGATTCTGTTGTTTTCTTTTCTTCTATGAACACTATAGCTCCACCCTGGGTTGAAGTAAAATTACAATCAACACTTCCGTCATTATTAACATCAATTCCGTCAATTACAGCAGTAGTTAAACTGGAATACAACAAACTGTAATTTATATTTCCAACTTTTACAGATGTTCTTTGACCAGAACCAGTAGCTAAATTTCCTAGGCTTACTCCGCTTTCATAAGTAGCATAGTTTTCAGTTCCAGGTAAAACATAGGTTGTACTATTACTTACAGTTGTAGGAGCTAAGAAAGCCATCCATTCGCCATTTTTCAATTTTATCCTTGGGAACAATGTTGTTTGTGTTCCAGGATTATTATAACTAGCTCCAGAACCCCATGTTACATTTACAGACCATGTAGAAGTATCTGAAGCAGAGACATTATTCAATCTAAAATAATAAGTTTGGCCATCTATATTTGTTGTAGCATTACAACTTGTACCAACACTTAATCCTGTACTTCCAAATACTTCTGTATTAGTCAAAGCATCTGTAAACTTTATTACTCCGCACTCTTGTGAACTACCGCTTGATACTGATAATTTTAATATTCTTCCGTAATCACCAGCATTAACTACAACATATTCATTTTGTTTAACTCCTTCTCCTTCTTTAACATGGAGTGTACCGTTTGTAGCAGAAGTATCTCCTACTAATAAAGGAGTTACTGTGCTATCACTTGTATCAGTATCGTACAACCAAGTAAATGTTTTTTCTTCTCCTGCTAAAGCAGAAGTAAATGTAACTCTTGCTGATCTTATATTATCAGTATCTATAACAACTTTGTCCCTATTTGCTGATGTAAGAGAAGGGTTCACATTAGCAAAAGTTATCTTTAATCCTCCAAAAATAGGATCACTAAAAGATTCTCCTACTTCTATATAGTCTTTAGAAGAATCTTTTGTAGATACAGCAATATTTATAGATGACAAAAGTCCGTTGCTTACACTTAAACTAACTTTTGTGTTCTGAACTGCAGTTTCATCTGTTCCTTTATAAACAGTTTGACCATTCTGGAGTTTTAATTTTTCAGAACCTATGTTAAGTGTAGCGTAGTTTGCAGAGGACTCTTTTGCGCTATAAAAAACAGTTTTTGCGTATATCTCCAATCCTCCAACTTTTGCTGAAGAACCTTCGTTAATTTCTCTTATAGTTCCACCATCAACACTTACAGATACTTTATCTACACCACTTGATTGCGTTATACCAGCAACTTTTATAGTGTAAGTTTTATCTCCAATAGTGACTGTTTTTTCTTCACCTTCGTTTACAGTTATTGATTCTCCTGCTCCGTATAACTCCAAAACTTCACTACCAGATGTAGCAAGGCTTGATGAAGCACCAATTGTAAACTTCTTTCCTAATAATTCTATATCATTTCCTTGCACTTTTGAAGATGTTATATTGATGTTTTTATTAAATGTAACTGTATAATTGTATATAGGGTCTGTTGAAGAGTAACCCAAATCAACTATTAGCTCTGGATCTTGGAAATCATTTCCACTTGTACTATAAGCGATTCTTCTACTTCCAAGCTTTATTGATTGTGTATAAGTATAGGAAGTACCATCATCGTCTATTACAGAACTATCTTTTAAAACTGTAGGAAGTTCTGATTTTGTTAAAGTTATTTTAGCAGAGTTCAATGTGCTATTAAAGAAAATATTTTGCGATGATGTGGCTAAGCTTGTACTTTCTCCTCCAGAAACTGAGCTTGTAGTAGTTGTTGATGTTTTTTCTAGTCCTTTCAAATATCTATAAACATCTATTGCTGCTGACATATCTGTTGCAGCAGCATTTGCACCATAAACTACCGCAGCTCCTTCTGTAAATGGTGATGGATAATTTGTAGCAGCTGCAAATCCTATAGTGCTAGTTAACATGACAGCACTAGCAAGAACAGAAGCTACTTTTTTAAAATTAAATTTCATCCTTTTTAACCTCCTTTCGATAATAATTTTTTTCCATTATTCTTTAATCAAATTTTGAACTCTATCATTTCTTTTTTGAAAACTGTAATAGCTTATTAGTTATAATAACTATTAATTTAAAAAGCTTTCGAAAATTTTCTCTTTTAAAACTTTTTTTAGATAAACACTTTATAAATTTTTTGGTGTCATCAATCTTTAATACAATTTTTTTCTTTCTTAAATATCCCATAAAATTAAACATATATTAAAATTAAAACATATATATAAAAAATATATTTTAAATATATATGGAAAGATTTATATAGTATATCCGAGAATAAAATTATATGAAAGAAAAACAAATAAAAACTATTAGAATAAATTTATCAGAAAAAGAAGGAACGCTTTCAACTTTCTTTTATAAGATTAGAGGAAGCAAAAAACATTCCGAAATCTCTAAGCTTAGAAATCTTTTAAGCAACGAAAAAGTTCGCTTGTTGTGTATATGCAAAATTAAACAACCAGAATCTATATACAAGCTTGCAAAACTTTTAGGAAGAGATTTTAAAGCAGTTAGGCACGATGTAAAATTTTTGGAAGAATTAGGGCTTATAGAATTAGTAACCTCTTATAAGAAAAAAAGAGAAAGGTTGAGACCAATCATAGAAACAGACGAAATCGTTATTCACATAAACCTATCTTAATATAACTAAACAAAAATATTATAAATCATTTTTGCCATATATTAAAATGAACTATAAAAAAATTGCATTTTTTTTAATAATCTTAATTTTTTTATCGAACCAGGTTTTGTCTTTAGACACTATTTTGAATTTTAAACTTAAAAAAGGATATCAATTGCAAGTAAGGATATTAAATCCAGATGGTAGCGGAACCTTAGAGAAAGGTTTTTTTAAAGAAATTGCAGGAGATTCTGGAACAATCTCGATTAATTATTCTTCTAATTTTTTAGACAAAATACATGTTTCTGTTATGGTCAAAGACGACCAAGATAGAAAAATATTTTTTGAAGAAAACGATCCTGTTAAAATCTTCAGAAATATAAAGACAGGTTGGGTTTATGAAATAGATTTAAACTCTAATAATCCTGTTCCTGTACAACTAATGTTATCCTCAGAACTATACAAATCCCAGAATACTAAAAAAGAAGAAAATATATCAAAACAAGAAGTAAAAGTATCACATGAAACCTCTTTCACAAATCAATCTGATTCTAAAAAAAATTTATCCTCATTTAAACCTAATTTTAAACCTTTAACAGCCTTATCGATTAAAGATTTTGTTTCAAAATTAGAATCTTATAAAAGAACTTTTTTCTATTCTCTTATAGTTTTCTCAATAATAACCATTTCTTTTTTAGGATTTTGGATATCCAAAAAATTAAGAGATAAAAAATCAAAAATCCATAAAATAAAATACATGGACAGAATAGAAAAAATAGAAAAAAATATTAAAGAAACAGAAAAAGATATAATTGAATTAAAAAAAATTTTAAAAAAGACTACGGATAAAGAATCATAAAAAAGATTTAAGATATCTATCCTTTACAAACTTCTAACTCAACATTAATATTGCCGCCAACAAAATATCCTTTAGGTATTATATGGCTCCCTCCTAATATCGAAGTGCAATTTTTAAAAACACCGTTTTCCAAAAAAAGTATAGAATTGTTTTTGTTATATCTATAAACATCTTGAGAATAACTATCAGAGTCAAGAGCTGCAGGACTGCTGTAAATATTTAATTGATAAGCTTTAATAGGACTATCTGCTCCAAATATTAAACTTTCTTCAATTAATTTTTTTAATGTTGAATTTAAAGATTCACAAGTTTTTTTACCATTCAAACATTTCATATCGGGATTTTCATCACATTTCTTAATTAAATCCTGAGTCTCTAAATAATTTGGAATATAATTCACAGAACATTCGGTTGTATAATACATGCTTGAAGTTAACAAATTCGATATTTCAACACTAGTATCTACTTTTTTTTTACCTTTCATAATTGATAAACTAAGAAAAACAACTCCTATTAAAATTACTATTAGAACTATAAGAACGAATCCCAAAATTTCGTGCTGCGAACGTTTATTTTTCATTTCAATTAATATTTTATTTATCAATAAAACAAAGATTAGCTTTTAAGTATAACAATGAATTACTAATGAAGCTATTACCTTTTTCAATTAATGTTCTGTTATCTTTAAGCATTTTCTTAAATCTAAATATTTAACTAATTATAATAAATCTTTATAACTATTTTCTTATAAATTTATTTTTTGTTTTCTTTTATTTCAGTCCCTGCTATCAATTTAGCTATTTCGCATTTTTCATAAGTATACCCATTCTCATACTCTTTTCTGCACAATGCGATAAAACTTGAAACAGTTCTTTCATACTTTATTTTTTTGTCTTCCTTACTAAATATAATTAAAGAATCACAATCCGGATAATTTTGCCAATTACACTCTATCATATCTTCTTCGCTTTTTCCAAACCCACTAGCTTTAATTATTTTTAGACTACTGAAATCCCAAAAATTTTTATAATTTGTTTTGTTAACAGCATTAATTAATCCAATAACCTTATCCGCATCAACACAATTAGGTTTCATAGAATGACAATAAAATTCTGGAGAATCTGCTAAACTAGTTAATGCGGTCAGGGTTTTTGATTCTGCTATATTAAGAGCTTCTCTATGTAAATTTTTGTAATACACAGATAAAACGAAAACTCCAACTAATGTAAAAAAAAGGACTACTGCTACTAACATAAAAGCCATTTCTTGTATCCTTATTTGAGCTTTCATTTTAATTAAACAATTTGCATCCAGGATTCGCAGCACGATTTATTTCATCTATTTCATCTGAAAGTTTAGAGATTTGATTCAATGCTTTTGAATTATCTATATTCCTCGTTATGTTCATAAGATTTGATAACTTCAGTTCTATTCTTGGATCACATCCCTTCCTTTCTATTATCTTTATTTTGTTTTCGTATATCTCTCCAAGAGCCTCTATTTTATTCATTAATCTTTTAACATTGCATTCATAAACATCAGATGAGGAAAAAATAGCTCCGTAAATTAAATTATCATAATAATAAAGTCTCTTGCCCTCTTTTTGCACATATTTTTCATCTTCATATACCTTTATATCACAATTTGAATAATCTTTAAAACAAACTCTTACACCATTACATTTTTCTGTCTCGTTTGGAAAATAAATGTTCTTGATTCTTAATCCTTCTACATCATCGACAATTTTTTGAGGAGGGTCATAAAAACAATAATCTTTAGAAAAAATTATCAACAAATCTGAAATTTTAAAAGGCATTGAAAAAGAAACAGAGAATATGTTCATTTTTTTACCTTGAACAATCTTATCAGAAAAAATATACTTGTTTTTTACTTGAATTTTCTCTCCTTTATCTCCAAATTTTTCTCCTAATGTTTTCTCTGAAAACGAAATTTTTTGCAAACCAAAAGGGAGATTATCATTAGGGTTGCAATATTCGTTGTAAATTCTTGTTTCTTTTTTAAAATTGATTTCAGAAGATTTACCAGAAGCTATTCCAGTTTCAAAAGGATCCAAAAAACTAACTATTTGTGCAGCACTTTCTGTATAAAAAACATTTTCTTGAGTTTTAATGAATTTCGAAGCGAAATAAATAGCTAAAAACAAAATAAAAGCACCAACAATTAAAGAAAAAATTAAGTTAAATCCAAATTCAACAGCTTTTTTGTTTTCCAAATTAAATATTTTTTTTAAAAACAACACACACATTTTGAATTAATAAAACTATTCTTCTTTGTAAACATTTACTAACCTGTCGTCAAATTTCTTTTCTATCCTCATTTTTACTTTCCCTTTGTTTATTTTTATACAAAAAGGATTTTCGTTAATGGTTATTTTTTCTATATTCAAATGCTGTATATTAAAATAAGGCATATCACAAGATTTTTTGATAGGAGAAAGAAAAAAATTAGCTTTTTTTCCTCTATAAATCTCGATTTCTTCTCCTACATCTTGATGTTCTCCAATAAAATTTTTAGACAAATCTGCAAAACAAACATATTCTATTTTTGATGGGATTTCTTGTTCAAACAGGAATATAGAACTTTGAGAATTCCAGCTTTTATCGACTTCTGTCTGCAGATTATCAACAAAAATGCCTATTTTAGCACAATCTTTAACATTTAAAAAATGTTTAATAACCATAAAAGCAACTATAACAAAAAAGATCATCAATAAAACAGAAAATATCATTCCAAAAGATAGTGCAACAGGACCCTCGCCCTTTTTATATTTTTTTTTCATTTTCAATATAAAACAATGCACTTAATAAATTTATTGAATTAAATCGTTTGTAACAAAAGCGTATAAATTTTAAAATCTATAAATCTATTTTTTATTAATTTGAGTAAACTATTCAAATGTCTTATTTCAAGAAATTTTAAATCTTTATTTAAACAATCTCATAAAAATCAAAATATTAAACCAGAAATTTTAAATATTGCCTTTTCTTTTATAAAAGATTAAAAAGAAATTAAAAATGAGGTTTAGTTTAAGAAAGATTAAATCACAGGTAAGTGTTTTTGTTATAATTGCTGT
>Ga0123519_10000316_pt1 | contig 84580 bp, 99 predicted proteins | sample YelNatPaOPRAMG02_FD_87396 | JGI IMG/M metagenome (GOLD analysis project Ga0123519, IMG submission 87396) | Hot spring microbial communities from Yellowstone National Park - Yellowstone National Park OP-RAMG-02 (version 2) | ecosystem: Environmental > Aquatic > Thermal springs > Hot (42-90C) ...
AAAAAAGGATTAAAAACTTGATAGAGCAGATAGATATAGCCCCAACAATTGCTGAAATGCTTGAGATACCATTTCAAGCTGATGGCAAACCAATACCTGAAATAATAGAATATGGTAAAAAATGCGTTAAAATAATTCTTTTGATTATAGATAGCTTAGGATATTCCCAGTATTTTAATTGGTTAAACTTTTTTAATTCAGCTATAAAAAATGGAAAGTTATACAAATGCAAAATTAATGCTGATAAAACTACACCAGCTATAGCCTCAATTTTATCTGGAAAAAAACCTGAAAACCATAAAGTATATCAAACAGAAGATGTTTACAAAAGCGAATTTAAATCTATACTGGAGACGGCTTCAAGTTTAGGCTTTAAAACAGCTGTAATAATGGAGGAGAAAGGCGCGTTAACCTTTAAAAACCGCATAAACTTGATTAAACCTGTAAAGAATAGAGAGGACATTATTGAGTTTGATAATGAAGTTAAAGAAAAAACTTTAGAAGCCTTAAATGAAGAATGCAAGCTAATAACTGCTCACTTTAGAATTTTAGATAAATTAGGATACGATGTTAAAACAGTTAAAATAGTTAATGAAAATATCACAAGTATTTTTAACTTTTGCAAATCAAAAAGTTTAATAATGATTTGTGGAGATCATCCTCCACATAACTCAAAAGAAATTTACATTCCAGTAATAGTTGTTAAAACTTAATTTTGAAGTTTAATTTTTCTTATTAAGGTTGGTGGAGAATAGCTTAATTCAAGCCTTTTAAGAGTTGTTGTGATTAGCGTAGGGTTTTTCAAAAATTTTTTCACATCACCAACATGAGCTGCTCCCATTAAAGCTAAAACATTAGGTTTTTCTCCATGCTCTATTATGTTTGAAACTATATTTGCTAATCTTGCTGCCATTAAAGCATTTCTTTCTTCAATTAAAACTCGCCATATTTGGGGGGATATTTTTTGAAGCAATTCAAGTTTCTTAGTTGATCTATTAAGCGCTTCAGTTTTAAAACCTTTTTCCCAAAGCCATGGTAACTCTTCATCTTTAACCATACTTAATGTATATATTAATTGAGGATGAGAAATAGATGGAGTTAACCGCTTGATTCTATATAACATGTCTTCTTCAGACATATCGATTAACCATATGTTTGCATCAATATTTCCTAAAGCCTCTGCCGCTGTAATAAATTCGCATTTAAAGGAGCAAAAGTTTCTTTTTGAACAGAAGAAGCAAAGTTTGCTAAGAGTACGAAAACGTTTTTCATCTAACTCTATAGCTAAATCTTTTGTTCCTGTGTTTTTTACAGCTTGATATGCTTCAATAATGCTTCTTTGAGTAAAATGTGCAGTACCAAGAATATTAATATAGTTCGTATAATCAATATCTAAAATTTCAGTTTTCATTTTAACCATCCCTTATAAGTTTAAATGGTCTTCTTAATCTTCTGGGACGACGGGGAATTTCAATAAGCCTAAATGCGTTTAATGAAGCATTTATTTTAACAGGTCTCCAATTAACACAAGTGTTAAAGTTGAGTTTTGGCGATTTTTCATTCGATATTTTAAATTCTTTAATGCTTAACTTATTTAAAACCAAATTTTTCACCTCTCCTTTAAAGATTATTTTCATAAATAAACTTAAGAACGCGATTTAAAGCGATGCTAATTAATAGAAATTCGATTTCTCCAACTCTTGAGCATTTATATTTTCCATTTCTAGATTTTTCTAATAAATTGCATTCTTGAAGTTTCTTTATGTTTTCTGAAACCACTTTCGGGTTCAGGTTAAATTCCTTCATGAAATCTGAAAAACTAAGCATTAAACCATATTCTTCAAAAAATTTCATCATCATTTTTAAACGGTAAATATTAGATAATGCGTGAAAAAGCTTTAAAAAGTACTCAAAATCTAATTCTTGAAGCTCTTTTTTAAGTTTTTTGCAAGACCAAAGAGCAGGGGTTAAAGGTAACTCAAAAATTGTTTTTCCATCCTTTACAAGAAGAATTTTTAAATTCATTTTATTACCTAAATGTAATTACATTAATGTAATATATAAATTTTTCTAAAAATTCATAATTTTCTTAGTTTTTTATTTTTTTAACTTAAGAATGTTTTTATTTTTTCGCTCATTTCTTGGCTAAATTCATCTAACGAAATCAAATCTATTTTTTCAGGGGAACTCACACCTACGCCTAATTCAACTGCTCTTTTTATTTGTTCAAGCTCAAAAATTTTACCCCTCATAACCTCTTTCGTTGAACCATAAAGCCTTAATATAGCTACCCCAACAGCATCTATAGCTACTCTATCTCTGCTAGCTAAAATAAGGTTAGGTTTTACAATTTCCCCTTTTTCTGGACCACCTTTAATAAAAGCCTTTTCAGCATCCATAACTACTAAATCAACTTTGTAAAACCTGTTTATTTCAGCAATCATAAGTCTTTGAAAAGGAGATGAATGAAGCTCCGCCATATAATTATATAAACTTTTAGGAGGCTGCTTAGCTATTAATCCAACAGAATTTTTTAAAGACATTGTAAAATGACCGCCAAACCTATGAGTTTTTAAGCAACATAATTGAACAACTTTATCAGCTTCCAAAAACATTTTGGCTATTGGAAAACCGTTAAGCCAATGGATACCATCAGAAGAAATTTGAAGCCATTCCACTTTATCAAGCTCATCTAAAACAACAACTTTAAATCCAAGTTTTTTTGATAAAGCAAATACCCCTTTATCTTCAAGAATTTTTCTAGTATTACCCATACCGCTACGTTCACCTAAAGCCATCTCTTTAACTCCAGAATTTTTTAAAGCTTTTATGACCGTTGTTAAAGTCGTTATATCTGTGGATGCTGGGAAAGGGTCGGCGCTGTTAAAATTTGCTTTTAAGGCTACTGAAGTCCCATCATAATTTTCAAGATGAAAATTATCTAAAACTTGTTTAATAGAAGCTTGTTTATTTTCAGCGGATGCTATAAAAACTTTAGCTCTCTCCTCAGGAGGTTTTAAAGGCGGAATGCTTTGTCTTAAACTTATAGACGTGTAAACCCCGCTTAACAATAAGGCTGACCCTATAAAACTTGTTAGAGCAATAAATTTTCTACGAGAAATCTTCATAAGTTTCACATTTTAAAAAATATTGTCAAGTTACTCTATGTATATTGATGGCCTAAATGGTTGAGCTAGTTGAGCTTTATTTTTAGGATCATATTTTTTCGTATCTTCTTCATTATATACTTCAACTTTAGCGTTAAATTCAGCTTTGTAAAATGGTATGCTTTCCTTTAATATTTCAAATTCATTAATATTTATAGCTTTCAACCTTTTATCTTTTAACTCAAAAGGCATTATAGAAATGTCTTTCACTATTTTGGTTAGGTAAGCTATTTTATCTTTTTCTTTTTGCTTATCTTTAATAAATTGAGTAATTAAATCTTTTATTTCTATTTTTCCAGTTAAAGCCGATTCTAAAACTTTTTTATAGACTTCTTTTTTCCATTCGGAACATGTATAACATACTATTAATTTAGGTTTAATTTCTATGACTTTCAAAATATTTTTTATATCATCTAAAACATTATTTATAAAGTTAACAGCTTCCTCAGAAACTTCATCAATTTTTGATTCATCAAATTTAGGCCATTCAACCATTGAAATAAAGTTTTTATTTCCAAGTTTATGCCAAATTTCCTCGCATATATATGGAGCGAAAGGCGCTAACATTTTAACTCTAGTTTCAAGAACCTCATTTAATACTTTAGCTGTAACAGCTTCATTAAAGCTAGTTGGGTTGCAGGTTAAACGTTTGAGATACCATTGAATATTTTGATCTAATTCGTAAAGAATTATTTGTAAAGCATCCCTAAACCTTAAGTTTTCCATAGCATTTGTAACAGATAAAATTGATTTATGCAGTTTACTTAAAAGCCATTTATCTTCTAAGGTTAAATCTCCATCGCAAACTTTATCTTTAAGTTTTAAAACTTCAATAGCCCATTGATAAAATTTCTCAAGTTTAAATCTTATTGATTTAGCTAATTCAATGCTAAAATCAACATCTTGAAGAAGACCTGCAGTAGCCAAAATGGATATTCTTAAGGCATCAGCTCCATATTCAGTTATAGCTTCTCTCAGGGGGATGATATTCCCTAAAGATTTTGACATTTTTTTACCTTCCATTAAAACGCTTCCATTTACAACTATTTGTTTAGGCCAATGCTTTTTCGGGAATATAGCTGCATGATTAAAAATAAAGAAGGTTAAATGATTTGGGATTAAATCTCTTCCTGAATGCCGACTGTCTAAGGGATAAAAATACTCGAATTCTTTTTTCATTTCATTTAAAAGATTAACATTTAGTTTTGATGACTCAGCAACCTTACTTGCATCACCTTTTCCCAAAAATATATAATCAAAAACTTCTTTTGTTAATTTTTCAGCTTCTATATTGTGAATCTTTATATGTTTAGCGATAGTATAATATGCCATATAAATAACTGAATCTGATAAACTTTCAATTATCCAGTTTTTATCCCATGGTAATTTTGTTCCTAAACCTGATTTTCTAGCACAAGCTTTCTCTTTTAGCCAATCTATTGCATATTCGAATTCTTGTCGAATTTCTTCTGGAAGAATCTTCATTTGCGCTAAACATTCTTTAGCTAACTTTTTCCATTCAGGATCGCCATAATTTATAAACCATTGATTTTCAAATATTTTTACAACGCATTCTGTTCCACATCGACAGATTATAGGTTTATTGATAAGTTCATGCATTACATCAGCCTTTTTAGATTCGATAAATTCTGATTTAACTTTCTCTTTAGCTACAGATACAGGTAACCCAGTGTATTGCATAGTGTTTTCTTTCATAACACCTGAATGAAACTCTTTGCTATAAACTTCGCTAGTAGCTTCTTCAAGTTTAGGATCATTTTGATTTTTTATTCCTCTCCTTTTTATAGCATCTAAAGCAGGTATATCAGAAAAACCTTCAACTTTAATTATTGAGATCGGAACTATGTTTGAAATAAGCTTTAAATCTAAGTTATATTTCTTTAATTCGGTCGGGTTATTTTTTAAATCTTCTAAGGCTTGATAATCATAAGGTGCATGAGCTGGAACAGACATAACTATACCTGTAGCATTTTTAGGATCAACAAAAGAGGCTGGAAGAACAGGTATTTCTTTTTCAGTAGCAGGATTTAAAATCATTTTTCCTAAAAGCTCTTTCCCTTTAAAAACGTTTTTTACATTAACCCTCTTATTTAAAAAGGTTAATTTTTCAGCGCATTCTTTGCTTATAACCCATTCTTCGTTTTCAACTTCAGCATTAACATAATCTGCTTCAGGGTTAACCCATATGTTTGTAACCCCAAAAACTGTTTCAGGCCTTAAAGTAGCTGCTGGAAGAATAAAATTGTTTAAATAAAATTTTAAAAGCGTAAATTCTCCTATTTCAGGTTCAACATCACCAAAAGTATCATGCTGTCCAACAGGATTGCCGCATTTAGGACACCAACCTACAGGATGGCTCCCCTGCGTAATTAAACCTTTTTCTTTAAGATTGTTAAATTGCCATTCTATAAAACGGCTGTATTGAGGATCTATAGTTGTGAATTCCCTACGCCAATCTATAGAGTATCCCATTTCCTCCATTCCAAGCTTTATTTCGTTATGAAAATATTGAGCTATTTGTATTGGATCGATAAAATCCTTTAATTTATCCCTTTGAATCTTATATATGTTAATGAATGTTTCAATTAACTCCGAATCGTATTCTTTTAACCTCTTAGCCATAGCTAATATTGGTGTGCCAGTATAATGAAAAGCCATTGGGAAAAGAACATTGTAACCTCGCATTCTTAAAAATCTTGCATAAACATCCGTTAAAGTATATGTTCTACCATGCCCTATATGTTGAGGAGAATTTGGGTATGGATAAGCAACTGTAATAAAGAATTTTGGTTTTTCATAGTTTGGCTCAACATTAAAAATGTTGTGGGTTTTCCATTCCTTTCTCCATTTTTCCTCTATTTCTCTCCAATTTATAGACATATTTTTACACAACCTTTAGTTTTTCTTCTAAAAGTTTTTTAGCAATAATTGGAACTTCATCAATTTTATCAAGTTTTGTTCCGCCCCCCTGTCCAAAATAGGGTTTACCTCCACCGCCACCACCGACAATTTTAGCTAAGCTAGAAGCTAACTCAGCTGCGTTTAAACCCCTACTTAAAGCTTTTTTCCCAATCGAGACAAATATTCTAGCATAATCTTTAGCTAAAACAATTATTGAAATAGAGTTAGGCTCTATTTTTGAAATTTCATTAATTAAAGCTAAAATTTGGTTTTCGCTTTCTAAAGTTTTCTTTAAAGTTATTACTTTTACGCCTTGTATTTCAAAAGCTTTGCTTAACAAATTTTTAGCTTCAGTTCTCGCTGCTTCCTCCATAAACTTTTCTAAAGTTTTCTTTGTTTCCTCGAATTTTTTCATTAATGATTGAACTGTTTCATCAACTCTTTCCACGGGCGAATCTAAAATTTTAGCAACTTTAAACAGTTTTGCTTCTCTTTCCTGAATATGCTTTAAAGCTTGAGATCCTGTAGCAAAAATTATTCTTTCAACGCCATCTTGAAGCCTATCAACCCTTAATATTTTAAGCAGACCAACTTCACCAGTTCTTTTGCAATGAGTCCCCCCGCAAGCTTCAACATCAAAATCTCCAATTTTAACGATTCTAATTTCTTTTCCTGGAACAGCTCCTCCTTGATAAAGCCTAAAACCATAAGTTTTTTCAGCTTTGTCCCTAGGCAACCATTCGATTTCAATAGGTATATCTTCTGTAATTATTTTTGAAGCTATTTTCTCTATTTCAAATATTTCTTCTTCAGTTATTTTTTTATGATGAGAAATATCTAAACGACTGCTTTCAACTCCTTTTTGAGCACCAGCTTGCCAAACATGCGCTCCTAAAACTTTGCGGGCGGATCCTAAAAGAATGTGAGTTCCAGTATGGTGTCGCATTAAGCTTTTTCTTCTATCCCAGTTTATTTCGCCTTTTATAATGTCTCCAGGTTTTAAAAAGGCATTTTCTGCGATGTGAACTACAACGTTACCTGCCTTAATAACGTTAACAATATTGATTTTGTTCTCGTTATAAATTAAAAATCCTGCATCGCCTGGTTGACCGCCTCCTTCCGGATAAAAACATGTTTGATCTAAAACAATGTATCGCCCATCTTGCGCAGCTAAGACTTTAGCTTCAAACTCTTTCATGTAAGCATCTTCATAGTATAAAAGTTTTGTTGCAGGTAAACTTGAAAATTTAAGAGTTAACTCTTTAACTAAAGGATCTTCAATAGGTTTTGACGCTTGAGAATGCTTGCTTGCAACTATGCTAAAGAAGTTTCCTGGAATATTCACTTTTAACCCTTCTTTTTCAGCTGTTTCCTTTACTATTTCCGGAATTAATCCATGAGAATCGTAAAGTTCTATTAAATGCTCTACAGGAAATTCAACAATTTTTTTAGCTTTTAGGTTTGCGGAAAGCTTCTTAACCGTTTCAACTCCTTTCTCAACTGTTTTTTCATACTTTCCCTTTTCAGCTTCAAGAATTTCTAAAATTTCATTTCTCATTAATTTAAGATTTGAAAATTCATCTCCCCAAAATGAGATTTGCATATCTATAATATCAAGAAATTTATCTTCAATTCCTAAAAGCTTAAGCATTCTGCATGTTCTTCTAACAAGCAATCTAGCTAAATAGCCTTCTTCAACATTTGATGGGACTACCCCCTCTGAAATTATAAAAGTTAAAGCTTTAGTATGATCAGCTATAGCATAAGCTGTTTCTATGGGAGCTAAAATTTTATCAAGTTCAATCCAGTTAACACCTGTTTTTTCAGCAACTTTTTTTCTCGCTTCAATTTTATCCTTTAAACTTTCGATATTCATTGCTCCAGAAAGCTTAGAGCTTTCAGCTAACAATTTTTCATCAGGGCTTAAACCTGCATATTCAAAAATCTTGTTTAACAATGAATTGTAAATTGCGTGAAAGCCGCTTATAGATCCTTGAGAAAGCCATGTCCATCTTTCAATTCCATATCCAGTATCAACAGTTTTAATTGGAGATTCAATCAATTTTCCATTAGCCATCTTGTAAACCATAAAAACTAAGGTTGAAATTTCCAACCCATCAACGCAAGCCTCCACATCTGGACCCGCGTTTCCTCCACCAACCCAAAAATGCTCTTTATAGGTTACAGCCTCAGAATTTACTCCTAATTCTTTAGTTAAAAATTCGTGATGAAATTTTATTGTTTCGTTTTTCCAATAAACTTTTTTATCTGGATAATTAAAAGCATGAGCGCCCCCCATTTCAAAGATTACTAAGTGCCTTCCAGCTGTTGGTCCTACATTATCTAAATCATTAAATCTTAAGCATGGTTGACTTACAACTAGCGGATTAGCCGGTGGAGGAATAACACCATCAGTTACATATGGTTGAAAATTAAAAATTGAGGCGCCAACAAAATAAACATCATCTCTCCATCTGGCTACAATTGGATAAGGCTTAATAATTTCATGACCATTTTTCTTAAAAAAAGAGAGAAAAAGTTGTCTCATTTCTTTTAAAGAGAAATGTTTTTTAGTTGGAGGATTATTAATGAAAGTATAATTTTGGCAAGGGGAGTCTCCGCAAATTTCAGCTTTAGAGTTTTGAGTCCAAAAGTAGCTTCCACAAATTTTGCATTGCTTTCTAATAAAATCGTTTTCCTTAAAAAATGGAATTAAAAATTCATTCTCTTTAATGCTTATATTATTCATTTAGATCATCTACTAGATAAATAAGGAGTAGAGTAAGGTAAGCAGTAAAAAAGATTTTGAGTTTTTAACCGAATAAAGCGCCTAAACCCGCTAAGGCTTCTTCCTCTTTTTTCTCTTCTTTCTTAGGTTTCTCCTCCTTCTTTTCAGCTTTTTCAGCTGGTGGTTGAGCTGGAGCAGCTGGTTGAGCTATTAAACTTGTTGAAGATTTAATAGCCTCATCAATGTTTATTTCAGCTAATGAAGCTACTAAAGATTTTACTTTAGCTTCATCAACTTCTATTTCAGCAGCAGCTAAAACTTTCTTCATATTCTCTTCATTTATAGGTTTCTTAGCTGAATGTAGGAGGAGAGCTGCATAAACATATTTCACTAATAGGCACCTCCAATGCATTTTTCATTTTATTTTTCTCTCTTTTCAACTTTTCGTTTCTTCAAATTTAAAGTTAGCTTTTTCAGCTAAAACTAAAGCCCTTACATAAGCTATTTTCAATGCGTTTAATAAAGTTTCTTTTTCGGGATATTCAGCTTCAACCGCTAAAGCTAAGGCATTGAAGTATGCTTTAGCTAATATTTGGGATGCGGTATCAGGCGTTAAATAAGCTGCATTTATAGCCAAACTTAAAGCTTGTTGAACGCTAAGCCTTAAATCTTCTTTTACACTTTCTAAATCTATAGTTAAATCTTCTGATGTAAAAACTTCCCCATCTTCATAAGCTAAGTTAAGCGATAAACCAGCTTCTATAGGTTTAATCCCAAGCCTAGAAAGCAAAGAAGCCAATTCAGAAGGTATCACTTCACCTTTTTTAGCAACAACTGTATCTGATGATATCCATATGCTTCCAGATTCAATTTTAGTTGGAATTTTAAACTTGCTAAATTCGCTTATTACGGGTCCGGGAGGTAAACCTGTATTTCCAGCTGGAACAACAATATCGTTAGTAGCGATGTCTCCTCCTTTAGCAGCAACTCTTACTTTGCTCTTATTTAAAAGAATAGTTAAAGAGAAGGGAGAAATATTAGTAAATAAGAATATGCTTGGACCTTTAAGAGCATTAGCAAAATTAACTAAATTTTTCTTACTTGTTTTTTCAGCGGCTTTTCTAAAAATAGTATTTTTAGCTACAATAAATGTTACTTTATCCCTAAGTTTTCTTCTAAGCTCTTGAATTTGGGAAGCTCTAACACCTATTAAATCAGCTTTAGCTACAACCCGATATTCATTAAGGTAATTAAGTATTTTATTTAACATTTCAACTTTTCTTTTAGGAAACTTTTTGTGAAGTTCAATTTGCATTTTTAATCTTCACCTTCTCTCAATAAAACTTTTACAGGTGAGCCCATTGTTGTTTTAAGCATTATAGATTTAATATTCCTCATTTTTTTCTCTAATTTTCCTTCGATAGTTGAAATTATTGCTGCAGCGTTTTCAGCTATTTCTTCATCTTTCATATCCTCTGTTGCAATTCTGCATCTAATTGCAGGTTGATCTCTAATTCTAACTCTAATCAATTTTCTATATCGATTTATTAAATCTTCTATTATAGCGTTTGGAGGAACAGGTACAGGCATTTTACCTCTAGGCCCTAAAAATGAACCTATAGTTTTGCCTATTAAAGGCATTAAAGGAGCTTCAGCCAAAAAATGATCATATTCCCCAGCTATTTTCCTAGCTGATTTTTTATCTTTACCTAAATTTTCTATTTCTTCTTTTCCTAAAACTAAATCTGCACCAGCTTTTTTAGCTTTTAAAGCTAAATCCCCGGTTGCAAAAACACATATTTTAACAGGTTTAGTTAATGGATGCGGAAGCTCAATCAATTCATTTATTTTAGATTCTGGTTTTTTTAAATCAACATCTTTAAGTGATATAAGCAACTCTATAGATTGAAGAAAGTTTCTTTTAGGCGAGCTTCTTAAAGTTTTTATAGCTTCAATTAAATTTTCTTTGGTTACGGGCAAAAGCTTTCTCCTCCAAAATTAATCTCCAATTAAATCTTTATATTTTCCTTCATTAATTTCTTTAATTACTTCTTCAACGTTTTTCCCATTTACAGTAACACCCATGCTTACGCATGTTCCTAAAACCTCTTTTATAACGCCGCTTAAAGATTTAGCATAGCTTTTTCCAGCTTTAACCTTAGCTATTTTAATAATTTGTTCTAAACTTAAATCTCCAATTTTTTCTACATTAGGTTTTCCAGAGCCTTTTTCAGCTTTAAGCTCTTTAATTATTAAAGCAGATGTTGTTGGAACCCCAACTTCCACCTCAAACTCTTTTGTTTCTATATCGATGTAAATTTTTATTGGAACTTTCATTCCAGCATAATCTTTAGTTAACTCATTTATTTTATTAACTATAGCCATCACATTAACGCCTAATGGACCTAAAGCTGGTCCTAAAGGAGGACCTGCTGTAGCTTGTCCTCCATTAACTAAAGCTTCAATCACTTTTTTCTCCGGCAACTTCTCCACCCCTCTCCAAAAGCTTAACGTAATCAGCATGAACAGTTATTGGTAAAATTGTAAAGCCTTCTTCAAGAAGCTCTATAGTTATTTCTCCTTTACTTTTATCTACATTAGTTACTTTAGCTTTTAAACCTTTAAAAGGACCGCTTATAACTTCAACTATATCGTTAATTTTAAGCTCCTCTATAGTTGGTTTTAAAATTAAAAATTTATCCAATTCAGTTAATGGAATATCTCCTCTAACTCTGCCTTTAGCATGTTTAACGCCTGAAGCTACTTCATCAACTATATGGGGAGCTGAAGCTTCAACAAAAATATATCCTTTCATAGCTTCAGCTGCTAAAATACTAGCTATAGGAAAATTTTTAGCTAAAGCTTTTGAAGCTATAAAGTTTGCTACCGTTTCTTCTTGTCCAGTAGTAGTTTTAATCGCATAAACTTTCATTTTTTTATCCAAAATTACTCTCCTTTTTTTATTTATCGTGAAGCTAAACCTATGATCCAAAATAAAACCCTTATTATAAATCCTATTCCACCAAGCAAAGCAGCCCCAAGCAGAGAAACTTTAATAAGTAAAAAAACCTCCTTTTGAGTAGGTTTAGTTGTAATCTTAAGAAGCCTATTTATAGCTGCTAAAAGCTCTTTAATATTCAATTTTTTCCACCTAAATTAAGGGTTAATTTCTTTTAACAAAGGAAACTTTTAAACCTTTATTACCTCTATATTAATAGTTGATAAAAAATCGATTAATTTCGTTCGTTCTAAACTTCGCATGCCTTTCCAATCTATTAAAGCTTTTCGGCAGGGTTTCACAGTTTTTTCAAAAGCTTTTTTAACTATTTGTAAATTAAGTTTTTCAAAGAAGAATTTTGGAAGAATATGCCCAACAGCTAAGTTTGACTCTAAAACGATTTTAGTATGTTTTCTCGCGTAATGTCCTCCTCCGAAACCTACACAATTTTCTCCCTCAATAGTTTTTCTGCAAGCTGCGATAATAGCTTCAGCAGCTGCTAAACCAGCTTTAGAATTAGCCCACTCTTTCATTGAGCTGCCAATTTCAACAAATAAAACTGGGCAATTCATGCTTGTTGGTCCATGATGAGTAGCCTCTAAAGAAATATCAAACTCAAGTAAATTTAACTCTTCCTTTTTCATTTTTAAAGTTAATAATGCTGCTTTCATTCTTTTTGGATCGGCTATAGCAAGCTCTTCAGGTTTACCACCATAAGCAGCTTCTGAAGTTAAGTTTCCTGAAACATGAACGGTTAACGTTGGTTTTTCAGTTTCAGCGCTATGCCTAGAAGCGAAAACGATGGCTTCAGGATTAAAAAGCTTATCTAAATTTTCAGAGTAAAGGCTATCTTCTTCAATAAAAGCTAAAATTTCTTTTTCTCCCTTATACAGATTTTTGCTTTCCTTTTTAAATTCATAATTATTGATTAATTTTTCAGCTATATTTAAAGCAGCTGGATCTTTTTTTGAAGCTGCAATTAAAACAACCAATTTTTAACCCTCTTTCTTAAAGAATTAAAGTTAACAAAGCTTTTGTTGTATGAAGCCTATTTTCAGCTTGATCCCACACTATAGAGTTTGGACCATCTATAACATCACTGGTTACTTCTTCACTTCTATGACATGGTAAAGGATGCATAAAATAAGCATTTTTAGCTGCTAATTTTAAAAGCTCGCTTGTAACTTGATATTTTGGAATAAAAACTTTTAATTTTTCATCTCGTTCGCTTTCTTGACCCATGCTAACTATAACATCAGTATATACAAAATTGGCATTTTCAACAGCTTTAGATGGATCTCTAACAATTTCGATTTTGGAGCCGGATTTCTCAGCGTTTTTTAAAGCTAAACTTATAAATTTCTCGTTAGGTTCATAGCCTTCAGGGCATGCTATTGAAAGGTTTATTCCAATTTTAGAACAGCCTATTAAAAGGCTGTTGCAAACATTATTTCCATCCCCTATATATGCGACTTTTAAATTCTCTATTTTTCTCTTCTTCTCCCAAATTGTAAATAAATCTGCTAAGGTTTGAATTGGATGGCATAAATCTGAAAGCCCATTAATAACTGGAACCGTTGCATATTCAGCTAGCTTTTCTAAATCTGATTGAGCATAAACCCTAGCCATTATTGCATCTACATATCTGCTAAGAACTCTAGCTGTATCAGCTATTGTTTCGCCGCGTCCCAATTGAAGCTCATTCCAGCTTAAATATAAAGCATCTCCTCCAAGCTGCTTCATAGCAACCTCAAAAGAAACTCTAGTACGGGTGGATGGTTTTTGAAAAATCATAGCCAAAATTTTTCCTTTCAGTTTGGTTACCGGTTTACCACCTTTTTTTAAACGTTTAGATAACTTTAGAATTTCCCATATTTCCTTAGAGGAGAATTCTTGAAGAGTTAAAAAATCTCTTCCTTTAAAAGCTTTTTTCATTTTAAATTTTCCTCTATTTACCCATTTTTAACCGATTAATTTATCCAAAATAAAAGAGGAGTTAAAAAGAGTTAAATCTTCATATTTTTGACCAACACCAAGAAAAAGTATAGGTTTTTTTATGGTGTAAGCTACACTTAAAGCTGCACCGCCTCTCGCATCAGCATCCAGTTTAGTTAAAACCACCGCATCCACTCCAACAACTTCGTTAAAAACTTTGCTTTGCTCTACAGCATCATTTGCTGTTAAAGCATCCACAACCAAAATTTTCAGGTCTGGTTGAGTTACTCTAGCTATCTTCTTCATTTCCTCAAGAAGATTCTGGTTTGTTTGCATTCTACCAGCTGTATCAATCAAAACAACATTTATTCCTTTTGAGCGAGCATAGTTTACAGTATCAAAAGCTGCTGCAGCGGGGTCGCCTCCATATCTATGCTTAATAACTTTAACTCCAACTCTTTTAGCATGCTCTTCTAACTGCTCTATTGAACCTGCTCTAAAAGTGTCGCTGCAAGCTAAAACCACAGTATAACCTTTTTTAATAAGGAAATAAGCTGTTTTAGCGATTGTTGTAGTTTTTCCAGTTCCATTAACGCCCATAAATAGAAGGATTGCAGGTTCTCTAATGGCACGTTTCTGTTCAATAATATTTATTAAATCTATTTTTCCTCCAATGGATAAAATATCCTCTATAGTTTTTTTAACTAAAGTTTTTGCTGCTAAGAGCTTATCTGAAGATTTCTCAATTTTATCTAATTCATTTTTAATTGTTGAGCATATTTGTTCAGCTACAGGATATGCTACATCGCTTTCTATTAGGTTAAGTTTAAATTCTTCCAAAAATTCATCTATATTTTTATCTTTCTTTAAAATTTTCTCTATAAAAAGAGAGATGTGACTTTTAAGTTTTTCAAACAAGCTTTCTTTAGGCTCCTTTTTGAGCTTGAATTAAAGCTGAGAGAGCTTTACGCTTTTCCTCAAGTTGAAGGGAGGCTTGGGTTAATTGCTGTTGAAGAGAAGCTCTAATTTGCTCAAGTTCAGCTTGTCTATTCTTCAATTCTTGAATAGATTCTTCAAAGCTTTTTTCTATAGAGGCGCCTGCTCCAACCCCCATTATTATTTTTTCTGAATCGGCCAGTTCAGCCATTATAAATGAGCCTGCTCCAATTGGAACTAAAATTTTAGAACCTTTAGGTTGACCTTTAATTCCCTCTAAGGTTGAGCTTGCTAAAAGAATTTCAGTTAAAGAAGCATTAACAACCCTTAATCTAGATTGAATAACGGTTATGGAAGCTTCTAAAAGCCTATTTTCAATTAAAAGCCGTCGTAACGTTTCTTCAGTTTCTTTAGACATATATGCTCCTCCAGTTTTAATCCTCCTGCTCTACATTAATTATTTTTACCTCAAACCTTTTAGCTTTATGCCTGCTGCCAAAATCGCAGTAAATTTTTTCTAACGCATCATCGATTTTTAAAGCTTTAACAAGCTTGTTAAAGGGCATTTTAAATTTTCCTTTTTTAATTTCACCATAAATCTTAAAGTTTTTTACTTCAATTAAAGAGTTTGAAGCTTTATTTTTGCTCATTTAAACCACCTCTTAAAAATTCATAGCTTGGCTTATAGCCATTAACTCTTTTCCCGAAGTTAATGAACCTGCAATAGCACCTTTACTATTGGCTAAAAGCCCAGATTTCGGAAATAAAACACCATTATTTACGGTTCCTGTAAAAACTGGAACCTTTAAAATTTCTTCAACAAGTTTTTTCTCTTCCTCTCTTATGAAGGGATTAGCTAAAACCCCTTTATTTGTGGCAACAGCTAAAGAACCGACGTAAGGCAGCTCATTAATCATTCCTAAAGCAACTTCAACTCCAAGATGATCAGTTAACTTTTTAATTAAACTCTTCGGAAATTGAGGAGCAATGAGCGCTCCAAAATCATTTACTAAAATTAAATTTCCAAAAGCAGTCCATTTAACTTTAGGCGAAAAAATATTTAAATCTGTAATTTCCTTTAAAAATTTTAATTCACCATTTTTAATTGTATGAGGAACAATCATTCCCTTAGAGTTGGCAGCTGCTAAAACACCTATTAATATAGATCCACTTATGCTTACTGAGTAAGCTTTAACTTTAAGGCAATCTTCAAATCTTTCCAGTTTTCTTCTTGGAAGACCTGGAGGCGTTAAAAGGATTTCTTCATTCGATAAGCAATAAACTCCTATATTTGGGTTTCCTAACACATCTTCAATAATCACATTCAATAATGCTCCTCCTTAATTAATATAAAAAGCAAAAGCAATAAAATTTACCTTTCAAAATTAACTCTTAGTAATGATAATAAAAAAGGGTTTTCAAGCTTTTTCTTGAGATAGAAAAACGGTAACTTTTCCTTCCTTATCTTTAACCGCTTTAATTTTAATTTTTCTTGGAGGTTTTTCTATACCTCTAGCCCAGATCTTTTCATTTACTTCATTAGCTATTAAAACTTCTTCAGGTTTCATATGCCTTTTGATGAAAGCCTTAATAAATCTAATAGCGCTAGCAGCTCTTTTCTTTCTAGGTGTAATGAAGATTTTTCTTAAGTTTAAAGTGTATAAACGCTCTTCAACAACTTCAACCTCTTTTTCTTCAGATTTTTCCTCAATTAATTTTTCTTTTTCATCGCTTAAAGCCAAAACTTTTCATCTCCTTAAGCTTTTAATTTTGATCTTCTCCAATGCCTCCTTTTTGGAGAAGATCTTACACGCCCAAGAGTTTTAGCAATAACCCACGTTGGAACAGCTTTAGCTTTTCTGGAGGCTCTAATTAAACGTCTTTTTTTGGCGGTTGGTTTATTTTTAGCCAAAATCACTATTCCTCCCTTTTTTTCACCCTTCAATATCTTTAAATTCTTTTTATTTTAAATTCTCTTTTTTGAGATTGAATTTTCGCTAAAATCATTTTTAATTGTTCATCATTTATTGGAAGAGGAACTCTTCCTGTTTGAGCAATTTGAATCAATTGAAGCTCTAATTGCTCTGCAAACTCCGGTTTAACCATTTTTATATTAGTTAATCTTTGTCTAGCTTCAGTTGTTAAGATTTGCCTTAAAATCTCTTGTTTTTTAAGCTCTAGCTGCCGTTTTAATTCTGCTTTCTTTTGCTCTTCAATTAAAGCTTTTTGAAGCTGCGCTAGTTTTCTTCTTTTTATTAATTCAAGCTCTTCCGCATCAAGTTCTTCACTCATTCTTCAGTTTCCTCTTAAATTAATTGTTTTAATGTTAAGCTTTTATTTAAACTTCCTGATAAAGCGTAAATTTAAGGTGAAACCATTAGATTTAAACTATAAAAATCGTTAGTTATTAGTTAAAAGTTTTTATTTATGCTTTTAAATTTTTTCTCTTTAACGAGGGGGTATCTTTTTATAGAGTTGCAGTTTAAACATGTAAAAGTTACTTTTGTTCCTTTTTCGCTTTTAATTCTAACTCTGCAATTTTTTCCAGGCACAAGAAAAGAATCGCATTTTTTGCATATAAAAAGCTTGTATTCTAATGGAATTTTAACTCTAGCTTTCATTCCTATTTTTCTTATTAATTGAATATAACGATTAGCAAGTTCAGGATTAAAATCAAATACTTTTTTGGCTAAATTAAATAAAATTTCAATTCTTTCTTTAGCTATTTCCTTTTCAACACTTCTCCAACTCAATGTTTTTCATCTTAAATTTTCATAAAACTTTTTAAGATATGATATATCGATTTAATAAGATGAAAGTTTTAAATTTTATTTTAGCTGAAGCGGCTTTAGAGCTTGTTCCAAAATCTCTAATTACTCATCCAGCGGTTTTAAATTACGCTAGGAAAAGGGGAAAAAAGCCTGAACAAACACTTTTAGATAGATCAATCCATCATAGCGCAATGCGTAAATTATCAAGCGCATTTAAACGTGGCAGACCAGATATTGTTCATTTCACTTTATTAAACATTTTAGGTTCACCATTAAATACTAGGAGGCTAGTTAAAGTTTATGTGCATACAATTCAAAATAAAGTTATAGATGTTAATAGCGAAGCGAGATTACCTAAGAACTATAATAGGTTTGTAAACTTAATTGAGCAACTTTACGAGTTTAAAAAGGTTCCATTAAAAGATACACCATTATTAACATTAAAAGATCAAACTATTTCAGAGTTGATTGAAGAAATAAAAGCATCTAAAGTTGTAGCTTTTACAACCCTCGGTAAACCAAACACTCTTCAAAATGTTTGCGAAAATATTGTTAAGGAAGTTAACCCAGCTGTTTTAATTGGGGGTTTTCCTCATGGCCATTTTTCTGAAGATACTTTAAAAATAGCTGATGAAAAAGTTAAAGTTTATAATGAAGCGTTAGAAGCATGGGTTATAGCTGCTAGATTAATTTATGGTTGCGAGTTAGCTTTAGGGATCGCTTTTTAAATTTCTTTTTTCCTATAAAAAGCGTTATTGTTAAAGTTAGTATCAAAATTGGTTGAATAGAGTGTAATTCAGGAATGCCTATTAAAATAGAGTTTATTAAAGCTGAAAGCGCTAAAGCAGTAGTGGTTAAACTTAATTCATTTGTTACTTGAGTTTTTTGAATTTCCTTATAAAAGCCCCCTTGAAAAGATTGTAAATCTTTTTTAAGCTCATTTTCTCCAGTAAGCCATTTAAGAATTTTATCAGCTAAATCCATGTATTTTAAATCACCCATATCAATCCAAGTTTCAATTAAAGCATTAATTACCAATGATGATTGAGATACACATTTGGGATATTTAATTATTCCAAGCAAACTTCTAGCGTTATAAACGCCGTAGTATTCATCAAGCATTTTTTCAACAAACCCTTCAACCCAAATGGTTAATGCTTCTCGAACCTTATAGTATTTAGGTTTAAAATCCTCTTTTAAAGATGGAATAACTCTTAGGTAACTGTTTAAAGCAAAAGCAGCTTTAGCATTTGAGTAAGCATCTTGAATATTTTTTTCTTTAGTTTGATAAAACCCTCCATAACCCCAACTTCCAGGATTAACTTCCTGCAGGCTTAATATCCAATCTAAAGTTTTTTCAGCTAAGTTAACATATTTTAAAACTTCCGAATTACTGCCCCAAAAATGCTCGTAAAGAGCTAAATAAAGTAAGCCAGTTAATAAAGCGCTGTTTTCAGAAAGCTTTGCTTTATGCTCATCATTATATTCAAAGCTCCAACTTCCATCAGTTTCTTGATAGTCTCCCCAAACATTTAAAAAAGATTTAATTGAAGAAGTTGCTTGAATCCAAGAAGTTAATTCAGATTCATTTAAGTTTCCATAATATCTCATTTGAAAAGCAGCGTAAGAAAATGCTTCTATAACATAAGCGTTCCAATAAAAAAGTTTTCCTGAAGGGCCCCATTTATGCGTTTCTAAATCATAGTATTGAGGATAATCTTTTTTTAAAAAATCTTGGGAAGATAAAATAAAATTTAATGCTGTTTTAATCTCTTCATCATAACAGTTAGAAGTAAAGGTTTTATGATAAAGAGTTAAAGCTAAGATTATTGATGCGTGCTCCTCAATATACAATTTGTTTTCATTAATTGTTAAAAAACCCTTAGGCGCAGTAGTTTTTCTAGTTAAAATCCAATTAATTGCGTTTTCTACTCTATCATTTAAGCTTAAAGCTTTAATAGAGGAGGCCTGAAGCATTAAAATGGTTAAAACCAGTAATATTAAGGGTAAAGGTTTAATCTTCATTAGATCACCTTACTTTTGAAGTAAAAGATAGAATAGTTAAAATATTAAACTTAGCTTTCACAAGAAAAATTTTTCAGTAATTTCATTTATAAACTGCTTTAACCCTCTATAATTTAAGGAGGGGAAAACTTGTCTAACGATTTAACAATTGAATTTTTAAGAAGAAAGAAGCTGGCGGAGCTTCAAAAAAAGCTTATAGCTGAAAAGTTTAAAGAAAAAACTCAAGAGAAAAAAATTAATGTTGAAGAAGAATTGAATAAAGTTTTTGTTGGAAGAGCATGGGAAGTTTTTCAAGCTGCTCAATCTCAATATCCTGAATTAACAAAAAAGATTGGAGAATGGCTCGCTCAATTAATTAATGAAGGTAAAATAAAAGAATCTATAAGTGGAGAGCAGCTTCTTCTATTTTTCAGAAGATTAGGATTAAATGTTAGGTTAAAAACTGAAATTAGAGTTTTAGAAAGCGGAGAACTGAAAAGTTTAAGCGAAAAATTAAGAGGGAAACTTAAGTAAGCTTTTCAGCTTTCTCCTTACCAATTAAATATGTTTCCTCAATTTTTATTGCGCCTATATCTAATCCTGATAGAGGAGCATGCCCTAAATTTAAAATCATATTTTCTTTAAGCTTCATTAATCTATGGGCTACAATTATTGTTGTTATTGGATCTTCTTCAAATCTAAGTCCAACACCATGTCCAAAACCATATACATAATATTTCATTAAATAATATTTTTCATATATTTTTCTAGCTTGATCCTCAATATCCTTTATGCATATACCGGGCTTTAACATTTCAGAGCATTTTTCAATAGCTTCTTGAAAAGCTTGATATGCTTTCTTTTTCTTCTCATCAACAGGTTCAATAAATATTGTATCTGCTTTATCAGAATAATAACCTTCATAACTAGGCATGACATCAATCATAACCGTATCTCCAGAGGAGATTTTTTTATTTCTTGGGTGAGCATGAATTCTAGGTTTTCCAGAATTAACATAAATATGGATGGATTCAGCTCCCATTTTTCTAGCTTTATGAATAGCTTCTCCAGCCACTTCTGTTTCAGTAATGCCTGGCTTTACTGAATTTAAAGCCGTTTTTAAAGTCTCATTGGCTATTTCCGAAGCTTTTCTTATAAGTTGAATCTCTTCAGAATCTTTTACAGCTCTTAATTCCATTATTAAATTATGCGCATCAACAATTTTTTTATCACCATGCATATAAAGAAACATTTGGTAAAGAGCTGCTGAAGCATCTATATCTAAATCAAAACCTAAAGTTTTAGCTTTACTATCCTTGATTACTGCTACAACATTCTTCATTAATTCTTCAACACTTCTATATCCCATAATATTTTTAATCCAAGTTTTTTCCTTAATTTCTTCAATTTCATCTTCAAAAACAAATATTATTGGATCGTTTGAAGCTGGAATATAAAGCGATGGTTGCCACCAACCAACCCCGGTGAAATACCTGAAGCTGGGTAAAGTTCTAATCATAACACCATCAATATTTTTTTCAAGCATTAAACTTTGAAGTTTTCTAACTCTATTTTCAAATTTGTTCATGATATAAAACCCCCTAGTTTAAATAAAAATTTGATTTAAGTTTTATTTTGCTTTTAAAACCATATTATAAACATTAATTAATTTATTTATAATGTTTCTCCAACTAAATTTTAATACTTTCTTTGAACCTTCTAAAGCTATTTTATGCATTTCTCCTGGAGAATTAAGAAGATAGTTTATTCCCCATGCAACTGAGTCAGGATTGACGTAAACTTTTACTCCATTAATAAAATTATCTATGTTTTCCCCTAAACCTCCCACATCAGTAGCAACAACTGGTTTTTCAGCTGCCCAAGCTTCAAGTAATGCTATTCCAAAAGGTTCATTTCTGCTTGGAAGGCAAACAATATCACATGCATTAAGAAGTTCTAAAAACTCCCAATGAGGTACAAAACCTAAAAATCTAACAGCATGAGCTACATTTAATTCTTGAACTCTTTTTTCCAAATAGTTTTTCATCGAACCTTGCCCTGCAAAAATAAATTTTACATCCCATCTATTAACTAAAACTTTCGGTATGGCTTCGACTAAAAGATCCGGTCCTTTTTGATACTCTAATCTTCCTATAAATTGCACAACTGGCGCTAAAGGATGAATCCCATACTTTTCCTTTACTTTACCAGAATTAACATTTAATTTGATACTTGAGGGATCAATTCCATTTGGAATAACTTCTATTTTATCTAAAGGAATTTTGTAAAGCCAATGCAACTCATTTTTCATATAGTTTGAAACAGTGGTTACTTTGTTAGTTATATATCCACCATACCATTCTTTTCCTGATATTTCTTTAAATTCCCACCAATCTCCAAACATACCACCATTACGACCATATTCCGTTGAATGATAAGTAAGAATTGTGGGTTTTCCTTCATTTTTTAAATCGTGTAAAGCATCAACTACAAGCCAATCATGACCATGAATTATATCAAATTCTCCTTCATACTTTTCAACTTCGTGTACACCTGAAACCATAGCTTTAGACATGTTATAAGCGAAGGATAAACTATTTTGACCTGGATTAAAAACACATGTATAATAGTGAACATTGTTTATGGTCATATATTGCGGTTGACCAGGAGCCCTTCTAGTAAAAAAATAAACCTCATAACCTTCTTTAGCTAATTCTTCAGCAAGCCTTGTCGCAGCTACGGCTAAACCTCCAACTTGAATAGTATATAAAGATTCCCATGAAAGAATAGCTATTCTCAACTTTTATACCAGTTTATAAAAAAGCTTTTCTTTTTCTTTTATAATTTCTATTTTACCTTCTCTACCTAACCAACCTAAAGCAGCGAATACCTCATCCCTTTTTAAACCAGTTTTCTTCATTATTTCAGCTGCTGAAAGAGGTTTTTGAGTTTCATTTAAAACATTCCAAACTTTTCCAGCATTAACCCCAAACACTTCTTCAGGTTTCATCACTATTCCCCTAAACTTTATTTAAGGGAGTCAAAAAGATATAAATTTTTTCTTTTATGGAAAAACATTAGATTTTAATTTTAAAAATTTTATTGTAAAAAATTATGAAGGCTAATAAAGGAGTTAAAAGCTTTAAATATTTATAGTTGAAATTTGGGTTAACCTTTCATTAACACATTTATATAGGTTTTGCCTAAGTTCCTCTACAGTATTTCCTTCAATTTTACTAAGCTTATCTGCTAATTCTCGATCACCTATAACATTTTTAATCCATTTTTCAAAATGTTTACATGCCGTATGAAATAAAATTGAGTAATTTGAAGCGAATAAAAGCGCGTTTTTAAATTCTTCAAGGCTATGAGCTGAGAGATTAATATATTTTCCATTTTCATGAAAGTGAAAGGCTTCATCTGGAGACACAGCCCTAAGAAGTTTCAAAGAAGTTTTTTCAGGTTCATTAAGATTTTCAGATACTTTCTCATAAAAATCAGATAAAATGGTTATGAAACTCCAAAAAACTTTTACTGGAGGTTGTTGACTAAAGTAACCATGAACAATTCCTGAAGCGTCAGGTTTAGTATACATATAATAAAGATGATCGCTTATTTGAAGAAGCCTCCATAATTTAATAATATATTTCTTCATAGTTTTTTTTACATAAGGTTCAAGCTTAACCAAAGCATTGAAGGATGTTTTTTGCATTTCATTACCAAGCCAAGCATTTGTGCTTCTTTCTGTATCAGCCCATGAAACAGTGTTAAAATCATGAACATCTACTTCATCAACAGGTTTATGAAATGATATAAGCTCTGATGGAGTTTTAAATTCTAAATTTTCATATTTTAAGGTTTCAATCGGTAACCATTTAAGAAATTCAAATATGCCAGTTTCTTTCCATTGATGTTCACCGAAAGTTTCATAGTCAATAAAGATGTTTATGCATTGCCCAGGTGTGGCTGAAAGCCAAGCAGCGTATTTATCAGCTGTTAAAGGCCATTCAACCCAATTTCTAGCTGAAAACCTAAATGCTATATCATCTGAAAATCTGCTATTTCTTAAAAGCAAAAGCAAGTTAGCTTCCTTCGCTTTATAAATGTAATTAGGGGATCTCCATAATAAAATTCTTTCAGCACCCTCTGTAAAAACACCTTTAAAACCAAGCTTCTCAAGTATTTTCGCAATAGAGTTATTATATATAAATTCTGTATTCTCAAATATTTTAGATTCATAATTAAACAAATCCTTAATCAAAGATTTATGAAGGGTAATTTGCTCTATAAATTCTTGTTTAGTTTGAAACAAGCTTGAAAGTGAATGATAATAAGTTTGATTAAGAAGTTCTACACAACCTGTTTTAATAAGTTGCTTAAATAAATCTAAAACTTTAGGCATCCATCTTTCTAATTGCTCAATTAAAACTCCTGAAAAACTGAAGGAAACCTTAAATTTTTTCTTTTCCTGTTTAAGTTTATCAATGTTTTCTAGAATTAACTCTGTAGCAGGAATATAGCATTTTTCAGCAACTCTTTTTAAAATAGTTTTATTCCATTCATTATCAAAGTAGATGTCAAATAATTCTTCAAATTTTTTATTTTTAGTTAAAGCCTTATTAAAATTACTGTTTAATCTGTAAGGTTGATGAACTTCAAAGCAAAAACATACATCCGGCACCTTTTACTTCACCAAAATAGATTCATAATATTTTATTGTTTGCTCAGCAACTTTATCCCATGTGAAATATTTAAGAACTCTTTTTCTACCGTTTACTCCCCAAACTTTAGCTCTTTCTTTATCAGCTAAAACTTCATTTATTCCCCAAGCAATATCCATAGGATCGTTTCCATTTACATGAATTCCATTTTGCTCTGGACCTGAAGGGACAACCTGCTCTCTAAACCCTACTACGCCTCTAGCACCTACAACTATAGGTTTCTCCATAGCCATTGCTTCAAGGCTTACTATGCCGAAAGGCTCATAAATCGATGGAAAAACGCATAAATCTGAAGCTGCATAATGAAGAATTCTTTCAGTTTCAGGAACAAATTCAAATCTGTAATAAACTTTATCAGCTATATTTAATCTTAAAGCTAAATCAACAATATCTTTTTGTTCTTCTCCTCTTCCTAAAATAACAAGTTTAGTGTTTGGATGCTTGTTTAAAACATATGGCATGGCTTGAATTAAATTTCGAACACCTTTAACCCAGGTTAAACGTCCAATGAATAAAATTAAGTTTTCATCTTTTTTAACGTTATATCTGTTTCTTAAAGCTTCAATTTCCTCAATTTTACATTTTTCAGGATTATATTTTTCAGAGTCGACTCCATTCCAAACAACATTAACTTTTCCTTCAGGCCAACCATGCCGAGTTAAATCCTCCTTCATAGCATAACTAACAGTAATAATACCATCTGCTTCATTTGCTGCTTTTCTTTCTAAAGCTTTAATTATTTCAGAGCCGTCTCCACTTCTGCCCCATTCAGTTGAACGAACATGGAAAAATCCTGGAATTTTAAGTTCATTTTTAACGATTATTCCAGCTATGATATTAAGCCAATCATGAAAACAAACAATGTCATAACTATAATTTTGCTTCCTAACTAAATCATTAATAAGCTTGGAGGCTGACAAAATATTGTAAAGAAAAAAATCATTAAAAAACTTTACGTTTATGCCCCAATTTTCTAAATCCTTAGAAAGAAGAGGAAATATGCTTGATGCATTTGTGAGAAGAGGTCTGTGAACTTCAACTCCTTTAATAACCTCTCTAGTTGGTAAACTTCCATTATTTAAAGAAAATACTGTAACATCATGTCCTAGTTCAACAAATTTTCTAGTAATATTTTCGGCATAAGTTCCTAAACCACCGACTAAAACTGGAGGGTACTCCCAAGATAGAAAAATTATTCGCATATTATTAAACCCTTTCCTTTTTCTTAATGGAAACAAAATTTAATAGTTTTTGATTTAAAGCTTTTTATCATTTGTTTAATGAAAGTTAACTTTCATTAATCTCTATAATTTAAATCTATAGAGAAACCTATAAGTTTGGAATACAAGTATACTAAAAATGGTTTAAACCATATTTAATTCAAATTTTTTTACATTTTTCATCTTTTTTCCAGTTTCTTTAAACAAAAAGTTCTCCAATTCATTAGAAATATTGTTCTCCATACCAGTTTTTAATCCTCTAGCTATATCGAAAATCACGATTTTATTCTTTAACCATTTAGATTCATTAACTTCACTTAAAATTTCATCAGAAATATTTTCCGATAGAAAAATCATTGATTTAACATTTTCAATAAACCAATAATCTCCTTTTCTAATAGATATTTTTCCGCATTTAACCATAGATTGGATTGTGCAAGGTTTTAAGTTTCTATTCCAAATTATGGCATGGTAACCTTCTTTATCCTTAACCCAATCTCCTTCTTCACCAATTTCCCAATCTTCCCTATTTTTATAAAATTCTCTAAACTTTTTCAGAAGAGAGTAAAAATTCATAAGAATTTTCCCTTCAATTTATATTCTTAGCTTTAACAAGTAAATAAATTTTTCCATAAATATACCTTAAAGAAGCTCATTTAAATGCTCAATATATGGATCGCACCAGTGACTCCAATATTGAGCTGGATTCTTAACTGGAATAGGATTGTTTGATTCAAATGTTAAAGATGGATTTTTACCTATTGGCAAACTAAAAAGTTCATTGCAATAACCAAAAACTCCTTCAACAAGCATATGATCCAAATTGCTTAAAAGAAAACTTTTAACTTCTAAACCAAGCTTTTCTAAAAGTTTTATTAAATATGGTGTATCCCTAGGCCAAACAACAGCACTATGATATTCAAAATCATTAAGGTAAGGTTTCAACTCGGTGAGTTTAACAATAACGCCAAAAGGTTTCCATTCCCTACCTAAAGCAATAAGCTGTCTATAAACCAATAGTTTTTTTGAGGTTAAATCCCATATCTGATTTAATTCTTTATTATCATAAATTATATTAGCTAATATTGAAGAAGCGATTAAACTTGGCGAACTTAAGGTACGATCTGAAAGATTATATAAAGGTGCTACAGTTAAAACTGGCAAAGAAGAAGATTGCTTAAAAAACTTAATAAATCCATCTAAAAGAATTTTTAAAAGTTCTTTAATGCACTCAGGTTTATAAACATTAAATTTTTCGCAAAGAGCCAATATTTTTTTAAAGGCTTCAATATAAAATGCGTTAACTTCTACAAGTCCAAACGCGCTTTCAAAAGGATTCATTCCTTTTTCACTCCATTCAATAGGAAGCCTTAAAGGCCATTTTTTCCCATTAATATTTATCATTGAGTCGATCCATGAAGAATTACTTGAAGAACATAAAATTGAGTCCTTAAGAGTTGTTTCTGAAATATTTAATCCTTTAACAAAGCTTTCAGCAATAAAACTTGCTATTTTAACAATTTTCAAAAATAAACTTTTGCATTTTAAAAGTGAAGCTAAATCGCAAGCAACATTTAACAATTGAGGGGGAGAATCACTTGAAAAACTTGAAGAATCATTAAAAATTATTGGTAATCCAAACGATGATTTGAGAGTGTTAAGTAAATTTTGAATTAAAAAAATAATTTTGCTTGACCAATTGAAAAATTGAGTATAGGTTTTAATGTTCCATCTTAATCCTTCAAGAGCATCTCTAATCCAGGCTTTTCTAAACCACCAAGCTCCAGCTTCAGGAAACCAAAGATTGTTAATAATTAACCCGTATGAAAATAAGGTTTCTAAACGCAACCTAAGAGCTTTACTGATGTAGGTGCTTCCAAAATTGAAGTTTAACTTTTCTTTTTTAAAATTTGTAAATTCGACTACGTTACGCATTGGTAAAGGAACTTTCATTTCGAGAGAACCAGTTGAGGAATAAAATACGGCCGGTAAATAAACTGAGCGGTAATGCTCTACAAAACCTATACCATTTTTAACTTGGCGGAATCCATCACCAAGTTTATAACGCCAATTTAAAATTAAATTTAGAGGATAAGCTTTATTAAAACCATTTATAATAAGTTTTAACGGAGTAATCGAGTTTTTAACAATCACCTTATTGTTTAAAAAGTTTATTGAGTATTTTCCTTCAGACCATTTTTCTGCCGGTCTAAAATCAAGTAAAACAGTAAACCAGCACGGTTCATTAGCTAAAGCTTTAAGAATTACATAAGTTTTAAAGTTATCTAGGGAGATTTTAACTGAAAAAAGTTTGTTTTCGTTATTATAACTATATACATATGCGTATTCTCCAGGTTTAAAAACAACTTTTTCAGCTTTCAACATTTTATCTATGGAGTAGTATATGCCATCAATAATTTTATAAAGAACGTTATTAATAGGACCTATAATCAAACCTTGCCAAGAGTAATCTCTGTTTCCACCATAAAAATTTAAGTTATCAACATTTATAATTGTTGAAAAGATTGAGGAGGAAAATTCAGCATAAAAAGTTTTAAGAAGTAATTGTTTATTTCTTGCGTATCCCCAATCAGGATTTTCATGCGTATCTAAAATCCATTCATCATTATTCAAAGCAATTCCCTTAATTTTAAATTTTAAAAAAACGCTTTAAATCGATAGTTAAATCTTCAGGAAGCGTATCTATTACTGGTTCTTGATGAAGCTTTTCCATGAAACCATCATCATTTGTGTAAAATGGAGAGGGGTTAGGTCTTGAAATGAGCCTTAAATTAAAAAGGTAAAAGCTGCTTAAATCTTCATCGCATGGACCTGAAAAAATGCTTAAAGTAAAGCTTTTAACTCCAATTGAATGATAACCTTTTAAAATTTTTGATAAACCTTCGCAAAGTTCAGTTAGCTCTACCTCAGTAAAATGAGCTAAAGAAGATTTTTTTGATGAAATCCCTAAAACTTCTTTATTGCCTTGAGGAGCAAAGCTGGTAAGCCATTTTATTGATCCTGTTTCTCCAATAAATCTTTCATTAAGCTCTTTTTCTGTTTTAATAAGGTCTAACCAATAATTGCTTTTATTTTTCTCATAGTAAATTTTGCTTAAAGTTAAAAGTTCTTTTAGGTAAAGTGTTGGTTTCGAATCAGCTAAGGCTTGAATATGGGGGTGAATGATGCTGGCTGCTCCTGAAGGCATATGATTCCAACCAATCCACCAATATTTAGCTTCTGAAAAATGTTTGTAAACTAAATTAAAGTATATTAAACAAGCTTTAAAGCAATTTTCAATAAGTTTTGAATCAAACTGATTTAATTCAAGATAATGATGTTTTGTTGAAAATACACCAACAATATGGAATGCACCATATGGATAAAGATTTGGAAAAACAACAGCTTCCTCAACGTTTATTTTTTTCGGAAAGTCTCCTGAAAAACTTGGAGTTAATCTTTCAATATTTTCTTGACAAAAAAAACAGTTTACTTTGGATTCTTGAATAATCTTGAGAATTTCAGATGTGAATGGTGGAATTTGCTTAGGTCTTTTAGCCCGATTAACATTTATTCTGCATGATTTTCCTGTTAAAGGATCTTTTCTAATTTCAATTTCTTGAGAGACTTCTTGAAAATCTGGTGGTGTTAATAAATAAGCTGTTTGAGAATATTTTTCAAATTTAATTTTCAATAATTAATGCACTTCCTTTTATTTAGAGCTTAAAACTTCCCCTTCATATATGTTTTCAATCAGTTTTAAATGTGGATAAACTTTTGCATTTTTCAAAATGCAACCAGCATTGATGTAAACATTGTCCGCTACAACAGATACAGATGTTATTTTAGTTTGTTTACGACGATTAGACATTATTGTTGCATGTCGACCAATTATGCTTTTATTTATTTCAGCATTTTCACCTATATAGGTTCTATCCATAATTGCTGAATCCTTAATAACAGTTCCTTTTCCTATCCGTGTATAATTATCAATGCAGGAATTTGAAATTTTAACGTCCTCCTCTATTTGGCAGTGCCTTCCTATAAGCACAGGTTCCTCCAACTCTATTTTTCCTTTTTTAACCATTTCAATTATCTTGTTTTTTCTAGTGATTGACTCCGGGCTTTTACCTTGAATCCAAATTCGCTTATCAGGAAAAACTCTCTCATCAAATTCCTTTAAACATTCTAATCGGCCATTTAAAATATCATACATAGCGTTTAAATATCGTTCAGGTGTACCTACATCATACCAACCTTTTTCAATTATATACCCATAAACCTTATAGCCTGATTGAATTAGGTAAGGAATAAAATCATAGCCAAAATCCAATCTTTTTTGTGATGCAATAGTTTTATAAACCCATTCACTTTGTAAAACTTTTCTAACTTCAGGAGAGAAAAAGTATAATCCTGTATTAGCAAGGTTGCTTGGGGCTTCGGTTTTTTTAGGTTTCTCAATAAACCTTCGAATTAACATATTATCATCTATATCAGCTATTCCATAACCTTCCACATCTGAAACTTTTTTTAAGCAAATAGTGGCTATACCATTTTTTTCTTCATGAAATTCTAAAAGCTGTTTTAAATCTAAATCAAATATGTTATCTCCTTGAACTGCAAACATGGGGTCTTTCACATCGTAATATTCTAAGTTTATTCTAACTGAATCTGCGCTACCATAATCTTCAATATTAGGTTGATATTTTATATGAACCCTAGGTTGAATGTTATATTTAGCTGAGAAACCATAACCTTCCTGAAAATAATCAAATAAATCCCTAAAGTTTCTGTATCCTTTAACACCAAATATAAAGTGTTTAGCACCTTGCTTTGCAAGCCCAAGCATTGCAATTTCAATTAAAGGCATGTTAACAAGTCTTACTAAAGCCTTAGATGTTTCAACAGTTAAAGGCATAAGCCTTTTAGCTAAACCTCCAACAGGAATTATAACTCTTAAATTTTCAGGTTTATAAATCAAAATTTTTCACAATAAAATTAAACCTTGATGAAAACTATAAATTTTTAGGGAAAAAAAGAAAAACTTAAATTTGCTTTTTCATAAAATAGAAACGTAAATTTGGTTTATTTTGAGTTGAAAGAGAAATGGTTTTAACTAAAGATGAGGCTGAAAAGAAAGCGAAGGAAATTTTCAGCTTGAATGATAAAATACGATTTATCGCTTTTACAAGCGAAAATAAATTAATCTTTCATTCTATGCGAAAAGGAGTTAAATCTTATTCTCCAAATAAAGTTGATGTAGATATAGGGGAATTAATGGCGCCCATAGCTACTGGCATTTTCGAAAAAGTTGCGGAGTACTTTGGGAACGCTGAGTATTTATTGGTAAAGTTTAAAAAAGTAAATCTCTTTATAATTCCTTTCCCTAAAGGATTGTTAACTATAACTACTGAACCGGATTATCCAATTGAGAATTTAGCCAAAGTTAAGGAAGCTTTAAACAAATCATAAAAAATATTTTATTAACAAGCGATTAAGCGATGATGTAACCGCAGATACCATTAAATCTGATACAACTAAATCGTTCATATTTGCAAAACTTCATTTATTACATGATTAAACATTAAGATGCTTAGAAAAAGCATCATTGATCAAGTTTTTAGAGAACTTTAAACTAACTGTTTTATACAAAATTTAAATCAATACGTGGAGAACTTTAAGATTAAAGATTTATAAGATCATAGAGTGAAAACAGATAAAAATTATAAATGATTAAAAATAAAGGTTAAAGTTTATTATTAACTATTAGATTAAGCAGCATTTAAAAAATTGTTTGAGGTTTGAGGCTTGCCTGAGTTTTTAAATAAAATAAAAAATATTGAGATGGCAATAACTTTTCGAGATGTTATTCTGCTTCCAGGTTGGAGTGAAGTTGACCCAAAAGAAGTTGAAGTTAAAACTAAAGCTACAAAAAATTATTTTATAAATGTTCCTTTTATTTCTTCACCTATGGATACGGTTACTGAAAGCGAAATGGCTATAGCGTTGGCTAGGCAAGGCGGTCTTGGAATTCTTCATAGAAATTGCTCTATTCAAGAACAAATTGAAATGGCTGAAAAAGTGAAAAGGGCGGAAGCAACCATAATAAAAGATGTTTATACTATTTCTCCAGAAGAAAGCATAGCGACAGCCTTAAAAATAATGAAGGAAAAATCCATTTCAGGTTTACCTGTTGTTGAAGATGGTAAAGTTGTTGGGATATTAACTGGAAGAGATGTTAGATTTGCTGATCTATCTCTTAAAGTTAAGGATTTAATGACTAAAAATGTTATTACAGCACCTTATGGAATAAGCATTGAAGAAGCTAAAGAAATTCTTCATAAGCATAGGATTGAAAAATTACCCTTGGTTGATGAAAATGGAAAGCTTAAAGGATTAATAACTGTAAAGGATATATTGCTTAGAGGAAGATTTCCTAACGCTTCTAGAGATGGAGAGGGAAAACTTCTCTGCGGCGCAGCTATATCACCATTCGATTTTGAAAGAGCTGAAAAACTAGATAAAGTTGTTGATATACTTGTTATTGATGTTGCCCATTTTCATAACTCAAAAGTTTTTAATGCAACGAAAAAAATTCTTCTAAATGTATCAGCAGATGTTGTTGTAGGAAATATAGGAACATATAAAGCTGCCGAAGATGTTATAACAAAACTTGATAAGGTAGCTGGGTTAAGAGTTGGTATAGGATCAGGCTCAATATGCACAACTACTGAAGTTACAAAGGCTGGAGCTCCAACATTATATGCGACAGCTCAAGCAGCTGAAGCGGTAAAAGATTATAACGCAAAAATACCCATTATAGCTGATGGAGGAATAAGAAGCGGGGGAGACGCTGCATTAGCTTTAGCTTTAGGAGCTTCAGCGGTAATGATTGGAAATCTTTTTGCTAGATGCAAAGAAGCGCCGGGAACATTGGTAGCTATAGGTGGAAGATATTATAAGCAGTACAGAGGAATGGGCAGTCCATCAGCTATGGCAAAGCGTTTCTCTATAGATCGTTATAGCGGAGCCAAAGGGTTAGCTGAAGGCGTAGAAGGCTGGGTTCCATATAAAGGTGAAGCTGAAACTTTAATTCAAGAGTTAAAAGCTGGCTTACAAGCAGCAATGGGTTATGCCGGCGCAAGGAATATTCAAGATTTATGGGAAAAAGCTAAACTAGCTGTTTTAACAAGTTTAGGAGCTCAAGAAGCAAGTCCCCATGATGTGCTTCTACCAAAAGGCGCTGGTTTAGAGTAAAAAGTTTAAACCGCTTAAAAATCAATATTTTCGAGTGAATTTTTTAATCATAAAGTTTCCGGTTTTCTGGTTTATTTCAAGATAACTTGCTAAAGAATTAAAGTAAGGCGCACCCAACCTAGAAAATAAAGTTAACACTTTACCATTATGGTTAAAGCTGAAGCCTTCATTTTTAGGTTCATGCCCTCTAACAATTATTTTAACGCCTAAAATTTTTAACGCGTTATTTGTAACGCTTTCTCCAAAAAGTTTTCCAGCTCCCCTGGGAGATGGAAGAATACCTTTAAAATTTTCTATTGGATCATTCCATAAGATTTCTTCAAGAAAACTTTTTTCCGGATGCATTTCATAAGCTTTAACGTAATCCTCTATTGAAGAAGCGTTATGAGGGGGGCCTCCATGCAAAAACAAGTATTTTCCTTCAACTAAAGCTGCATGAGGTAAAACGTTAAATAAATTTTTAATTTTAAAATAAATTTTTCTTCCATCCTCTTTATAGCTGTTAAGAAGTTGATAAGGCAGATCATGAGGGTAAGCTTGAATATCCTCTGGACCTTCATGGTTTCCTCTTAAAGTCACAACTCTGCTTGGAAAATAAAGCTTTAAATTTAAAACTTTATATAATACTTGAGGTGAGTATTCGCCTCTATCAACATAATCTCCCAAAAAAATTAACATTGAATATTTAGATTTTAAAAATCTGCTTTCTTTAATAATATAGTTTAAGCTTTGAATATCTCCATGAAGATCTCCTATAACAATAAGTTTTCCTTTAACTTCAATTTTAACTAACCCCTTATTAACTCTTCCTCCACCGAAAAACCCTGTTTCTCTTTCTTTTAAAAGAAGATTTTCAACTTCATTAATTAAGTTTAAATACTCTTTTGATGAAGGCGTATCCTCCATTTTAAAAACCTAAAAATTTTTACTAATTAATAATAAATAACAACTCATAATTTAAGGTTTTGAAGGGAATTAAAAGGTGAAGAAGAAAAAGTTAGTAGCAGTTGTGGGTATGCCTGGCTCAGGAAAAAGCTTAATTTCTAAAGCGGCAATTAATCTTAACCTTCCAGTTTATTCATGCGGGGATGTAATTAGAGAAGAAGCAACCAAAAACGGTTTATCTTTGACTCATGAAAATTTAAGCAAAATTATGATTGAAATTAGAGAAAAAAATGGGGATGCTGCGGTGGTTAAAAAAATAATTCCTAAAATCACGATGGAAAAGGAAAACATGATTGTTGTTGAAGGTATTAGAAGTAAAGCGGAAGTGGAAGAATTAAAAAAATATTTTAATGTTAAGGTATTAGCAGTTCATTCATCTCCTAAAGTTAGATTTGAAAGATTAAAGGCGAGAAGGCGAAGTGATGACCCTAAAACCTTTATGGAGTTTTCTTTAAGGGATGAAAAGGAATTAAAGCTTGGAATTGGAGAAGTTATTGCTTTAGCCGATAAAATGATTATTAATGAAGATTTAATAGAAAACTTTTTTCTTAAAGCATTAAATATTTTAAAGGAGATTAAAGAAGATGAATGAAGTAACTGTTTATGTTGAAGCTTTAATTTATCCTACTGAAGATGAGGAAAAAGTGAAGAAAGCTGTAAAAAATATTTTTCCGGAAATAGAATTTTTCAAAATTGATGGTAAACCCTCAATTTTAAGGGGTGAAAGCAAAACTTTAAGGGTTTTAGAGAATTTTAAAAATTTATTGGAGAAAGAAAGGATTAGAGACGCCGCTAAAGCTATGCTTCTTTCATCAATTCAAGATAAAGAGTTAATTTTTTATTTAAATAAGCAAGTTGCCTTTTCAAACCATATTTCTTTTTGCCAACCTGAAGCTGAATCGCCTTTAGGCCCTGTTACAATAAAAATATTCTGCGAAAAACCAAAAGAGTTAATAAATTGGTTAACAAGCTGATTTAAAAAGGAGAGAAGACGTGAAGATTAAAAAAGCTTTTTCAATATTTCTTATTTTTTTAATGCTTTTATCTTTACCTAATGCTTTAGCTTTAAGCAAAATGCTTGTTTCAGTTTCCGTAAATCATTATTCAAGCGATCTTGGAGAATTAATTGTTATAGCTGGAAAAATTTCTAATGAAGCTGGTTATCCGATTCAAAATGCACTTGTATCACTTCAAGTGAATAATCCTAATGGAAGCGTTGTTCATATAGCTTTAGTTTATTCAAGCAGAAATGGAACATTTAAGGATGAGTTTTCTTTATCTAATGATGCCCCTGAAGGAAATTATACTATATATGTGATAACAAGTAAAACAGGTTATGAAGATTTTCGAACAACAATTTCATTAAGCCTTTTCTTTTCAGATTTCTTAATAGTTGCTTCTCCAAACCCTATAGAGTTAAAGCAGGGTGAAAACCAACAAGTTTTGATTACTTTAATTTCCAATAAGCCATTAAATTTTACTGTTTTACTTCAAGTTTCTGGTTTACCTAAAGGCGTAAAATATTCCTTAAACCAAACATTTGTTACACCTTTTAAAGCCTCGGCATTAACTATTGAAGCTTCTAAAGAGGCTGAAGCTGGAACATATAATGTAACTATAATTGGAGCTGGGAAAGGAAAAGTTAGATATGCAAATATTAATCTTACAATAGTGGAAAGTAAAGTAAATTTAACCCCGATTTTGGTTTTAGCTGCTTTTTTTGCAATTGCTCCAACTTTAATAGTTTTTTTAAAGAAAATAAAAAAAAGAAAAGAGTTAAAGTTTGATCAAAAATATTTAGCTTATGCAAGAGCTTTAGCTAAGCTTGAAGAGCTTAAGGCTCAAAGAAGAATTAGCAATGAAGATTATGAGAAACTTCGCGAAGAATATGAAAAGAAACTTAAAAAAGACTCAGAATAATTGAATTTTATCGGTTATGTTTGATAGAGCTTTAACAAAAGGATGGTGAGGTTGATTAATAGCCATAATTGATTTTCCTCCTGTAGCTAAAAGATTGCAATCGCAGGGAATTAAACCGATTACGGGTAAACCAAGCTTTTCTTGAATTGAAGCTTTAAGTTTTTCAGAAGCTTCGTTACTAAAATAGTTTAAGGGAATTTTATTAAGGATTATTTGTGTTTTCTTTCCTAAAACATCATATAAACCATTTATAAGTTCTTTTGTTCCTTCTAAATCGTATTCATCCCCTTTCATAACTATAAAGATTAAATCTGAGCTTGCTAAAGCGTTTATTGAAGAATAAATCATTCCTGGACTTGTATCAAAAATTAAAATATCAATTCCCATTTCTTGATGAAGGCTTCTTTTAGCTGAAAGCGTTTTATGCAAAGCTCTCATTTCCCAAACTCTATCTTTTGTCATCATACCTCTTAGGGCTTGGGGGCTGGGATTAGCAAAGCCTGCTAAAAGTTTCCCTTTAAAATTGTATTTATTATTTAATTCAATTAAAGCATCTTGAAGGTTAATGTTTCCTTCTAAAAAATCGTTTAACCAAAGTTTTGGGTTCTCTCTAAAAACAACTTGAAGACTTGGAGCTCTAAAATCATAATCTAATATGCAAACATTTTTTCCTTTAATAGCAGCTATAACTGCTAAATTTACAGCTATGGAGGTTTTTCCTGTTCCACCTTTATAAGAGTGAATAGCTATTGTTTTCATTCTTTTTTCTCCTCGATACTAAAGTAAACTTTTTTTCCAATTCTTCTCTTTTTTAAATAGCCTAAAGCTACTAATTGATTTAAATAATCGCTTTCAACAGCTCTTGCTCTTTTAGTTTCTTCTGCAACCTCTTCTGCTGTAGCTTCGCCTAAAGAGCAAATAGCTATAGCGGTTTTTCTAAGATGATCTGGAAGCGAAAGAAGGGTTGCAGCATCTAAAGGCAAGTTTTCCACGGGAATCTTTTTTTGTTTCGCTTCAATTGAACCAGCTTTTTCAGTTAATTTATCGATTTTCTCATTTAACTCTTCTAGGCTTTTACTTATTTTTTTCAAAAGTTCTATAATTAAAGAGTCTGTTTTAACTTCTTCTTTCAAAGGTTTCTTCTCGCTTTACGTTATTTAAATTTAATATTTGCAGAAGTTACGTAATAGTTTTTCGATTGATGTTTATTTGTACTACACAGAAACATTTATATAGAAGAATAGAAGAGAATAAAAGTTAAAGGTGAAAAATTTATGAAACAAAAAATTTTTGCAACTGCATTTTTAACCCTATTTCTATTAAGCTTAACAATGCCAACAATTTCAGCAAATGAAACGCTTCTATTTATACGCGTAGAACCCTCCTATAGATCAATTAAAGCTGGAGAAGCAGCTATCTACTCCATTAAAGTTGAATCTTTAACGCGTTTCCCGCAAATAGTAACATTAAGCATTGAAGGGCTTCCAGAAAACGCTATAGGCATATTTACACCTGAAAGGGGAAGAATCCCCTTTAGATCAAAACTAACAATAATTACAACTATTCAAACCCCAGCAGGAACCTATGAATTAACAATAATAGCTATAAGTGGAGATGAAGAAATAGAAGCTAAAACCGCCTTAATAGTTAACCCACCAGAAGCTATAATAACTTCAACATCAACAACCCAAATAATAACGAAAGAAAAAACATTATATGCAAATGTTCAAACAGATAAAACAGTTTATAATCAAAATGAAACCGTTAAAATTTCTGGAAGCGTTCAAGATCAATTTAGAGCTCCTGTAGCTTCAGTTGAAGTTTCAATTCAAGTAGTTAATCCATTAGGCAATGTTGTTCATTCAGCCTTAATTACAACAAATAATTTAGGCATATACTTTGATAACTTCACTATTGGAGAGTTGGGCTATTCAATATTTATCCCTGGAGTTTATACAGTCTTTGTTACAGCAAGTAAAGAGGGCTACATTGATGGATACGCGCATACATCATTTGTTGTTGGAGAAGCGAATACTCCAAGCATAAATTTTGTAAGCATTAACATAACCGATTTAAATGGTGAAGTTAGATCCGAATTTACTCAGGGAGAGGCGTTAATCATATGGGTTACCGTAGAAAACTATGGAACCACATTGGAAAAAGCTTACATATGGATTGAAGTAGATGATCCAAATGGGGCACCCCTTGGAGTATACTTTAATATTGGAGATTTAGAGTATGGAAAAGCTAAAACGGTAGGATTCAGCTTTACAATATCAGCCAACGCTTATAAAGGCGTTTATTTAATTAAAGCTTTTGTATCAAACGATTTAATTTCTAGAGGGGGAGAGTTCTTAGCTTCAACAGATTCTGTATTTATGGTTAATTAAAACAAAACTTAAATTTTATTAATGCAAAAACAAAAGAGGGGAAAGGTTTATGCTTTATAAAAAACAACTGATGGAGTTTACGGTTTTTTTAATTTTACTAACTGTTTCATTTTCGTTAATGACTAATAAAGCCTATTCTGCTGGTACACTTTCAATTTCAGCAAGTTTATCTAAAGAAAGTTATAATGCTGGGGAGTACATCAGAATAAATGGTGTGGTTAAAGATGAATTTAATAATCCTGTTTCAGGAGCTTCAATATCAATTCAAGTTGATGGACCTTCAAGTGTTGCTCATTTAGCTTTAGTTTATTCAAATCAAGATGGAACATTTATTCATGAATTTACGTTGCCACCTAATGCTGAGGCGGGAACATATGTTATTCATTTAACTGCAAGCAAACAAGGCTATTCTGATGCAACAACTCAAATATCATGCTTGGTGGTATCAGAGTTTAATGGTTTAGCAGTCGCCTTCCTTTCCTTGACATTGCTTTTAGTTTTAACAACAATTTTTAAAAGAAAAAACAAAAATATTTTCTAATTTTTTCTAAAGTTCAGGAACTATTCCAGGTATTCTTGGGAATGGTTGAACTTCAGCTACATGCTTAACTCCGCAAACATAACTTACAAATCTTTCAATTCCAAGCCCAGCACCTGTTGAAGGTTTTAATTTCCCTTCTTTAGCAAAATTTAATAAAGTTTTATAATCGTTTTTGTTTAAGCCATCCCGCTCTATTTTTTTAATTATTTTTTCATATTCATATTCTCTTTCAGCTCCTGAAATAACTTCTCCATACCCTTCAGGCAAAATCAAATCGAAGTTTCTCCATTCTCCAGTTTCTTCATCTTCATAATCATAAAATTCTCTTGGAATATCTGTTACCCAAATTGGGTTTTTCAAAACTTTAGAAATAGTTGATTCCCATTTTTCTCCATATTTTTCTTCAAGTTCAACTCTTTTAAAAACTTTGAATGGTGTATCTAGAGTTTCAATTTTTCTTTTAAGCGTTTCAAGTTCTTCATTAAAGTTTTCTTTAACATAAATTATTGACTTGGTAGTAAGCTCTTCAAAAAGCTTAAATATATCCTCCATTTTCCAATAGGCAGCTTCAACATCTAATTGAGTAAATTCGTAAAGGTGTCTTCCAGTTTCAGCTCTTTCTCTTCGCTCTATTCGAATGTTAGGGGATAAAAAGAATATTTTTTCTATTCCTGAAGAAACTAAAATTCTTTTGTGGATTATCATGCTTTGCATAGTTTTAACTTTTTCATTATAAATTTCAATTTCTATTCTTTGCTCTATGCTTGATTGAGCATCAGGCCATAATGGATCAGTTGATTTAGCTAAAATAACTGGTAAAAGCCAATAAAAACCTTTTTCAATAAGCTTATTAACCATAAACCTTAAAATTCCTGTTTTAATTTTAAATACAGCTTTTTTCTCCTCTTTTTCTAAATTGTATATTGAAGTTAAATTGTTTAATTTTTTAAGCGATGTCTCCTGCAATTTTTCTTCGCCTTTAAATTGAGTTGAAATAGCTTTTTAATAAATATTTCCAAATTTTCTTTGTAATTTTTACAAAAAATTTATTAAAAGACAATTTTTAATGTAAATAATTAAAGAATAAAACTTTTTGAAAAAATATTTTTCATTTAATATATTTAAAAATGATTAAGGCTTAATTGGGATTTAGGCTTGATAAAAATGAGGATTTATTTAGTTCAGCATGGAGAAGCAAAAAAAGAGGATGAAGACCCTTTAAGACCATTAACTGAAGAGGGAATTAAAAATGCTGAAAAAGTTGCCAGCCATCTTGCAAAGCTTAATTTAAAAATTAAAAAGATTTTTCATAGCGGAAAATTAAGAGCAAAACAAACAGCTGAAATTTATGGTAAATATTTAAAGCCTGAAGAGGGTTATTGAAGAAAGCGAGGGATTAAACCCCTTAGACAACGTTAAAATTTGGATTGAAAAACTAAGACTTATAAATAAAGATATAATGCTTGTTGGACATTTACCACATTTAAGCAGGTTAACATCAACTTTAATTATAGATGATGAAGAAAAAGAAGTTTTGAAATTTAAAATGGCTGGAACAGTATGTTTAGAAAAGAATGAAAAAGAAAAATGGAGCATTTTATGGGCTATTCCACCGGATATAATCCCTTAAGCTTTAACCTTGCTTTCTAAAAAAGCTTTACGAAAACCATGAAAACCATTACTAAATATGCTAAATATATTAACTGAAACAAAATAAATGGTTAATTTCAAAAGCTTTTTATTTAGACGGAAAAAACTATTTTACTATATAAAAGAGGTTACCAACTTGGATTTTAACACTTTAATCTGGATTTTAGGAAGCACTATTCTAGTAAGCTTCATTTCTCTAATCGGTATAATTACATTAATAATTAAGGATGAAGCTTTAAAGAAGATTTTGTTCTTCCTAGTTGGTTTTTCAGCGGGAGCATTAATTGGTGGAGCTTTTCTTCATCTTCTTCCAGAAGCTTTAGAACATACAAACAGCACAATGATTTTTCTTTACGTTATAATTGGGTTTACATCATTCTTCCTTTTAGAAAAAATTCTTTATTGGCGTCATTGCCATGAAGGAAAATGTCCTATTCACATGTTTACCTATCTAAATTTAGTTGGAGATGGAGTACACAATTTTATAGATGGTTTAATTATAGCAGCAAGCTTTACTGTTAGCATACCACTTGGATTAATTACAACGATAGCTGTTGTAGCTCATGAAGTCCCTCAAGAACTTGGAGATTTTGGTGTGCTTGTTTATGGAGGATTCACTAAACCTAAAGCTTTATTTTGGAATTTTACTTCGGCTATCACAGCTGTTTTTGGAGCTTTATTTGGTTACTTTTTCATTACCCATGTGGAAAATATAGCTTCGTCTCTACTCTCTTTTACAGCAGGAGGATTTCTTTATATAGCCGCTTCAGATTTAATTCCTGAGCTTCATAAACAACCTGAATTTAAAAAGTCAATTTTATCTTTTATTTTTTTCTTAATAGGGATATGGTTTATGGGTTTCATGAAGATTATTTTTGAATAAAACAGTTAAAGCTTAAGAGGATTATTGAAGATGGATTGGAGTGAAATTTTAAGAGAAGTAGCTGAAAATGTTAAAAATGAAGTAAATAAAGCTTTAGGTTCAAAAGATGCGAGCGAAGATTTGGGAATTGGTGCCGGTGGAGATACGACTAAAAAAATTGATTATATAGCAGAAAAAACAGTTTTTGACGCTTTAAATAATCTTAATGTTTCATGCATTTTAATAAGTGAAGAATCTGGAGTTAAGAAAATTGGAGATAAACCCGAAGAATTTTTAATTTTAGATCCTTTAGATGGAACAGTGAATGCTTTAAGAGGAGTGAAATTTTATTGTTGTTCTTTAGCCGTTTCTAAAACTTGGTTTTTAAATGGAGTTTATTCAGGGTTAATAATGAATCTTGTTGATGGGGACGTTTATTATGCTGAAAAAGGGAAAGGCGCATATTTAAATGAAGAAAAAATTCATACATCTAATATGGAAAATTTAAAGGAGGCTTTAATAGGTTTAGATTTATGCCTTTTAAATAACGAAGAAAATATAAAAAGACTTGTAAAACTTCTCGTTTATGCATTTCATATACGTCATTTTGGAGCTAATGCTTTAGAGCTTTGTCAAATAGCAAGCGGAGTTACAGATGCTTTTATAGATGCAAGAAATAGGATTAGAGCTGTTGATATAGCAGCAGGTCAATTAATTGTTAAAGAAGCTGGAGGCATAATCGTTTCATTAAATGGAGAAGAATTAAACATGAAAGTTACGCCTGAAGAAAGAACCTCTTTTATAGCGACTGCAAACAATCAACTATGCAAGGAAATTTTAAAAGTTTTTAAAACATTCTAATTTTAAAAAGAAAAGTTTATTTCTCTTTAACGAATTAAAATATTTTGGCCTGGGGGATTTTACGTATAGCTAGCCCGGTGGTGTAGCGGTCAAGCATAGCAAGGGCTCAGAAGCCCCTGTAAGGCTCTGGATCCCCCTTAATGAAGGGGAGAAGAAACCTGCTGACGGGAGAGCCTTAAAAGCCCTGAATTCGAATCTCCCCCGGGCTACCATTGCTAAATCAAATTATTAAGAAGAAAATTTCAATTTCATTGACTGAAAGTTTTTCTTTAAAGTAAATAACTTTTTTAAGATTTTAATTTTTGATTGCGTTCTTCTTAACTGAGTTAGGCTGAGTTAAATCAATTTCGCAAGATGCAACATAAAATAAATGAAGCTCTTATTTTTGATTGCTCTTTACATAATTTTTTGCAAGTTAAGGATTAACCATCGATAATTTATGAATAAACCTAAAAAGGTAAAAACCATAAGAATTTCATAAAGAGAATTGAAATAATATTAATGTTATATTTTACAGCTTTCTCTTTAATTTATTACTGAATTGATCAAAATTAATGAATAATTAGGAATGATGAATTCATAATGAGATTATGGAGTATGCATCCAAAGTATCTAGACCGGAGTGGTTTAATAACTCTTTGGAGAGAAGCTTTACTAGCGCAAAAAGTTTTAGAAGGTAAAACAAAAGGATATAATAATAAGATTCAAAAATACATGCGATCCCATGTTAATGATAGGCACATATCTTTATTTTATTTTTTTAGAGAGTATGTATAGAGGATACAAATTTGATGTTAAGAAGATAAAAAGGTTTAATGAAAATATAAAAAATGTTATTCCAGTGAAAGAGGGACAAATAAAATATAAATTCCTCTTTTTAAAGAGAAAATTGGAGAATAGAGATAAAAACAAATTTTTAGAACTGCATAAAATAAATTATATTGAGTTAAATCCTATTTTTTATAGAGTTAAGGGTGGAGTGGAAAGTTGGGAGAAACCAAAGTTGACACTTTAATTTTTACTATAGTTAAAAGTTAAAAATCAAGTTTTCGTATCGCTCCATCTTTATATATAGGTACTATATTTAAGGTGTTAATGGTGCTGCAAAACTCTACATCTTTTTCAAATCCTTTTTGAATTAGGTATTTTGCATGGTTTCCATTTTTGATTGTTTCTTTAAGGTTGTGTTTTGCGTTTTCCCAAGCTAATACAGCTGCTTTAACTCCATCATCAAACTCATTGATTCCAAGGTTTATTAATTCTGATGCTATTGCACCGCAGCAAATAAAATCTTCAAGAGAGAATTCATATTTTTTTCCTGAAGCTATTAATGCGACTGTTTTTTCTTTAGCTTTTTTAAATGCAGCTTCAGAAACAAATTTAACATTTAAAAATGCGCCTATAAGGGTTAACGCGCTGTTTTTTGCTACGTAAATAGCTTTAGCTCCGCTAGTTGTAGTTAAAATTACGCTTTTTCCTTTAACGTTTTCTTCAGTAAATTCTAAAGGCGAATTGCCAAAATCAAAACCTTTAGGTTTTATACCGTGCCTTTCTCCAGCTAAAATAGAATTTTTCAATTTAAAATGAAGAGTTTTAGCTTCTTTTATGGATTTAGCTATAAAGATTTCTTTTGCCCCCTTAGCTAACAACGAAATTATGGTTGAGCTGCATCTTAATACATCAATTATTATAGTAACATTTTTTCTTTCAGCTGCCTTAGCAGCATCTTTCGCTGAAAAACCAAGTTTTAAAAAGCTCATTTAAAGCTTTCTCCTCTAAAAATGAATAAGAACATAAATAAGTTTAAATCTGTTTTTCATCTTTAAAAACGTTAAAAATGGAGAGCTGGCGTTTAATAAAATCAAAGTTTACTAATCCATATTTTAATATGGCGTTAGAGGAGGCTATTGCAAAAACTGTTGGTGAAGGCTTAACGCTAAACACTGTAAGGTTTTGGAGGAACGAAAAATCAATAATTTTAGGTAGGTTTCAATCAGTAGAGGTTGAGGTTGATTTAAATGCTTGCATTAAACATAAGGTAGCGATTGTAAGAAGGTTTACTGGAGGAGGCGCAGTTTATCATGATTTAGGAAACTTGAATTACTCTATAATAGTTGATCGAAAAGGTTTTTCATTAAGAAATATTCAAGAATTTTTTATGAAGGGTTGCTTAAGCATAATTGAGGCTTTAAAAATTTTAGGTTTAAATTCAAGCTTTGAAAAACCAAATAACATTTTGGTTTATGGAATGAAAGTTTCAGGTGCTGCTGGAGCTGCAAGATGGAACTCAATAATTCACCATAGTTGCCTTCTTGTTTCAGCAAACTTATCGATATTAAGAGAGGTTTTAAATTGTTTCAAAAATGGTTATACGCCTTCTAAAAAATGGGTTTCAAGCAGAAAAATTGAGGTGGCCAACTTGAAGGATTTTGTAAATAAAAAGTTAAGTTTAGATGAAGTAGAGGAGGCTTTAAAAAAAGGTTTTGAAAAGGTTTATGAGGCGAAATTAACTGAAGATGCTTTAAGTTTAAAGGAGTTAAATCTTGCAAAAAAACTTTATAAAAGCAAATATTGCATGCATGAATGGAATTATGAAGGAGTAGAAATGGTAAAAGTTTAAAAAGCTAAAATTTATTGAAGGTTTAAAAAACATGGATTGTTCAAAAATTTTTTTGGATGAAGCTATTAAAGAGATTAAAAGCATGAAGATTAGAGGAGCTGGAAGAATAGCGAGATTCGCTGTAGAAGTTTTAGGCAAAGTTGCTGAAGCTTCAAACGCTAAAACTTCAAATGAACTTTTCATGGAATTGCATGAAGCTTCAAAAAAGCTTCTTTCCTCTAGGCCAACAGCTGTTTCTTTACCTAATGGAGTAAGATTCGTTATGCATAAAACTAATTTATTGTTAAAGGAGAATCCTTCAGTAGAAGATTTTAAAAAGGGAATTTCAACAATTGTTAAAGAATTTATAAATAAATCTGCGGATGCTTTAAATAAAATCGCTGTTTTTGGAGCTAAAAGAATAGAGGATGGAGAAATAATAATGACTCATTGCAATAGCGCAGCTGTTATAGCTATTTTAAAGAAGGCCTATAATGAAGGAAAAAAATTTAAGGTTTATGTTACGGAAACTAGGCCTTTATATCAAGGTAGAATAACCGCTAAACAGCTTGGTAAAATTGGAATAAAAACAACATTGATCATTGATAGCGCAGCTAGATACTTTATGAATGAAGCTGATAAAGTTTTGGTTGGGGCTGATGCAGTTGCTGTTAATGGAGCGGTAATAAATAAAATCGGAACATCAATGATGGCTTTAGCAGCTTATGAAGCTAGAACCCAATTTTTAGTTGCAGCTGAAACATATAAGTTTAGTCCAGAAACAATGGTTGGAGAATTAATTCAAATTGAAGAAAGAAGTTGGGAGGAAGTGATCTCAAATGAGGAACTAAAGGAAATTTTAAATTGTGAAGTTAAAAATCCAGTTTTTGATGTTACTCCACCAGAATATATAGATGCGATTATAACTGAGGAGGGTGTTATCCCGCCTCAAGCCGCATTTTATATTTTGCAAAAATCTTTTGGCGAATTAACACCGGAGGAGTTAGCGGAATATAAAACATATAAACCAATTGAAGAAATTTAAGAAAGGTGAAAATATGAGTTGAAACTTAAAGTTAAAGAAGTGGATTTGGATGCTGGAGGAAAATTAATAGCTGTTTTAAACATGGATGATGCCGAAGAGCTTGGTGTAAGAAGCTTAAGCAGAATTAAAATAGAATACAGCGACAAAGAAGTAACAGCCATAGCAAATATAACAAAAAAATTTGTGGAAAAAGGGGAGATTGGGATTTTTACTGAGGTTAAGGAGAAGCTTGAGGTTGTTGAGGGAGAAATGGTTGAGGTTTCCTCAGCACCATTACCTAAATCATTAGATTATATTAAAAACAGGTTGAAAGGAAGAAAATTAAGCAAAAACGAGATTAAAGAAATTGTAAATGATGTTGTTGAGGGGGGATTAAGCGAGGTTGAGATAGCTGCTTTCATAACTTCATTAAACTTTAAAAGTTTGGATTTGGATGAAGCTATGCATCTATCCTTAGCTATGGTTGAAGCTGGAAAAACATTAAAATTGAATAAAGAATTGATTGCTGATAAACATTCAATAGGTGGTGTTCCAGGCGATAAAACAACCCTTATTTTAGTTCCAATAGTAGCTTCATGCGGGGTAACAATTCCTAAAAGCTCTTCAAGAGCTATAACTTCAGCTGCTGGAACAGCCGATAGAGCAGAAGTATTAATGCCTGTAAACCTTAACTTGGATGAAATGGGGAAGATTGTTGAAAAAACTGATGGATGCATAGTTTGGGGTGGAACATTAGAGCTTTCACCGGCAGATGACATATTCATTAATGTTGAGTTTCCTTTATCTCTAGATCCCCTTTTGCTTCCATCAATATTAAGCAAAAAGAAAGCGGTAGGATCAAAATTTGTTGTTATAGATATACCTTGCGGGTGGGGCGCTAAAATAAAAACTGTTGAGGAGGCAAATCAATTAGCTAAAGATTTTATAGAGCTTGGAGAAAAACTTGGAATTAAAATTCAATGCGCAATAACATATGGAAATCAACCTGTAGGCTATTGTATAGGACCAGCTTTAGAAGCTAAGGAAGCTTTAGAAAACTTAATGGGAGTTAAAAAAAGCATAGATTTAATTGATAAAGCTACAGATTTAGCTGGAATGATTTTAAACATGGCTGGTTTTCCAAATGGAAAAAATTTAGCTAAGGAAGCTGTGAAAACAGGTAAAGCTGAGAAAAAACTTAGAGAAATAATAGAGCTTCAAGGTGGAAGACCAAATATTAAAATTGATGATATTCCGATTGGAAGCTATAAAATCGATTTAAAAGCTAATGAAAAAGGTTATGTAACTTGGATAGATAATTATGGGCTTGTGAAAATAGCTAGATATGCTGGAGCACCAAAGCATAAGGGAGCTGGAATTCAACTTTATAAAAAAGTTGGTGATCCAGTAAAAAAAGGTGAAACATTGCTTAGTGTTTACGCGGAAAAATCTGGAAAACTTGAGGAAGCTATAGCCATTCTTAAAGAACAGAAAGTTATAAACGTTGGGGAAAGAATTGAAATGACTATAAGTGAAGTTAAAGAGCCCGAAGTAAAAATAGAGGAGTTTATTCTTGAGCGATAAAAATATACCAAAAATTTTTGTTAAGAAAAACTCTGGAGAAATAGAATTATATAATCCAAGAAAAATTGAAAAATCATGCATTAAAGCTGGGGCTTCTAAAAAGGAAGCTGAAGAAATAGCAAAAGAAATTGAAAAAATTCTTTATGATGGAATAACAACAAAAGAAATTTATAATGAGGTTTTAAAACTTCTTAAGGAAAAAAATGCTGTAGCAGGAGTTAAATATAGGCTTAAAGAAGCAATTATGAATCTTGGACCTGAGGGTTTCACATTCGAAACCTTTTTTTCTAAAATATTAAACAATTTAGGTTACAAAACTGTTTTAAGAAAACTTGTTAAAGGATTATGCGTAACACATGAAATAGATATTATAGCTGAAAAATATGATGGAAACCAAATTAAAAGAATTATGGTTGAATGTAAATATCATAATTTAACAGGTATATATACAGGCCTTAAGGAAACACTTTATACATATGCTAGATTTTTAGATTTAAAAGATGGATGGATAAAAGGTTTATGCGAAAAATTTGATGAAGCATGGTTAGTAACAAATACAAAATTTTCTGAAGAAGCTAAAGAATATGCTAAATGTAAGGGAATGAAAATTATTGGGTGGAGTTATCCTCAAAATCAAGGATTAGAAACTTTAATAGAAAATAACAAAAGGTTGTATCCAATAACAATATTAATGAATGTTAAGAAGATAGATTTAAAAAAGTTTTCATCAGCAAATTTAATAGTTATAAACGATGTTTTAGAAAGAAGCTGCGAAAAATTAGTTGAAGAAACAGGAATATCTTTGGAGGAAGCTTTAGAAATAAAAAAGGAGGCTGAAAAAATAATTTATTAATAATAAGGCTTATAAGCTTTAAAATATTTAAACTTATTTTAGATGATGAATTCAGCCTTAAATGAGCTTAAAGCTGTGATTAAAAACGATGGGCGGACTGATAAAACCGTTTTTAACGCTTAATTTTTTTAATAAGGAAAATTTTATATAACCGCGAAAAAGATGTAAATTAAAAGCAGCCTGGAAAAGTTGAGTTAAAATGCGTTTTTTTAAAAAATATAGGCTTCCTGAAGAAATTGAAAATTATATTAATGTTATATGCATCTTAGACGCTGTGAGAATAGGCCGTTTTAGAAGGCTTAGAGAACTGGAAGGTTATATCGATAAGCTTGATTTGGAAAAGAAAATTCCCGAGTTTAAATGGAAAACTTTAAAGGGAGATATTGAGCTTCTTTTAAGCCTTCCAGGGAAAGCTCCAAGTTTACGCCGTTTCACCTCCATTCTTCCAGTATTAAATATTTTAATATTGCTTTCCTTTTTAGTTATGATTGTTTTATCCACTTTAAACACGCTTTCACCAAAAATGATAACTTTTAATCTTCATGATGTTTTAATGACGGTTATTTTTATTACTGGAGGTTTGCTTGTAGCTAGATGGTATATGGAGGAAAAAATTAAAGAGTTTTATGAGGAAAGTCAAAAAAAGAAGTTAAAACTTGGTAGAATCAACCAAATGGTTATAGATAAATTGTTAAATGTTATTTCCGAAAAAAAGGTTTCAGTTGAAAAAGCAAAATTAAAATTGTTTAATATAGATTATAAAGGCATTACAGTTTTAAAAGAGCCGTCCTTTTTTAGAGACCATTACCTAGTTAAGCTTAATGTTAAAGAAAGCATAAAAGGTTGATTCATGCAGGTTGCTTTTAAACTTCTTCATATTCAAATCCGCTTACAGGTCTAGAAACTTCCTCTATGTAATCTCTATACCATTTTTTGCTTGGACCAACTTTAGCCCTGATTTTCCATGCCATAGATTTCGGTTCTTTTTCAATCGCTTCAATCAATTTCTCAATCCGCATTTTAACATTTTTTTTATCATTTTCCGGAACATTGCAACTTGATAAAAATTCATTAACCTTTTTTAGGTTAGTTGTTACCGTGTAATAGAAACCCCAATCTTTAGCTAAAAGCTTAGCAATTACATCAATATTTACTGTTTCTTTATCGCCTTCTCCAACCTCATGCTCCGCAAGCAACACAATGGCATCAATTATATCCTTTTCATTAATTTTTACTATTTGCATTTTTTCTAAAAGGAGCTCAGCTAAGGGAATTGTTGGATAATCCTTTTCCAACCTTCCTTCAAAAGGAATATCATGGCAGAAAGATAACTTATCATAAAAAACATCTGAATGCAACCCTTCATATTCCTTAGAAACAAAAATGTTTCTGTCGGCAACAGCCATCATATACGCTGCCGGTTCATCCCATTTATTATTTCTAAAAATCTCTTTTATTTCTTTCCAATGTTTTCTATAGGATATGAAATCTACATCAGATATTTCCCTTTTTAACGATTCATGAATGTAAGCATGATTTGGTGAATGTATGTATACTGCTACAGCACCGATTATTCTCAATGGTATTCCAGCTTCCTCAGCCAACTTAACTATTTCTAAACCTTTATTAATTGCAATATTTCTGTCAACCAACTTTCAATTCCCTCCAATGAAAATCATAAAAAGAATAAAGATGAAAGCTTATACTAGAATGAACCTGTATCCTTTTACGCCTTTTTCATCTAAATTCACTAAAACAGCGCTTAAAGTTCCAGTTATATATTCGCTTCCAGGATTGATTACTAAGGTTTTACCTATTCTATCAACAGCTCTTGATTCATGAATATGCCCGTGAAGACCAAGAGGAAACTGGTATTTTTCAATAAATTTTCTAACAGCTGTTGAGCCTACAGGCACAAGCATTGTTCCACCACCTTTATAAACAACCTTAAGGTTTTCATCCAGTTGAGGAGCTTGATCAAGCTTTGTATCATATGGAGGACAATGGGTATGAAGAACAAAATGATTCATATCTTTAACTTGAGCAGCTATATTTTCCAATCTTTTCATTAATTCATCTTCAGGAACATCTCTTGGGCATTTCCAAGGTGTAATATTAGCGTAGCCTGTCCCACCGAGCTGCCATCCATCTCCAATTTCATAAACTTTTCCTTCCAAATTCTTTACATAGGAGGAGCCTTCTATAATTTCATCTACATAGGAGAAGTCATCATTTCCAGGCATCATAAAGAATTTAATATTTGTGTTTCCAAGCTTTTCCTCTGCAAGCTTAACCCATTCAGTAAGTCTTTCACTAATTTTTTCATGAAACATTTTATCTAATTCTGAACCGCCTTTCTCTTCAGCTTTAAGAGTGGTAAATTCTTTAGAAAATTTTTCGTAATCTTCAGATTTCAAGTAGTATGTATACATTCCTACAGCCTTAGCATTTTTCTCAACTTTTTCATCTAACTCCTCCTTACGTTTAACTTTAATAGTTGTATCTTGAAATATAGCTTCATAAGTTCCATCTGGATATTCGATTACTGGAACAATAAATTTACCAGTTAACTCGCTTGTAACAGCTACATCAACTTTATAGGTTAAAGCAGCTGAAATGAGCTTTCTAAAGCATATATCCGAGCCGTGCATATCTGAAGCAAATATTAATCTAATCATTCCCATTTTTCTTCGACCCAATTTTTGAATGGGTTTATATATAAAAATCCAATATATAAAGTTTTTTGGATAAAATAAGGAGCGGTAATAAACATTTTTTAGTCAAAACTTTAGGTTTCAAAAATCTCTTTTATATTAAAATTGTAAAATGAATTTAGGAATTTTAAGGAATTAAAGTTTTTAACAAGGTTAACAAAACAAAAATATAACGTAGTTTTTTCTAAGGGAAATAGTTATAAGGAGTATTAAACTTAATAATTTAAATTTATGGAGGCGTAATAGAATTGCTTAATGAAATAAGATGGCATGGAAGAGCTGGTCAAGGAATAATTACAGTAAGCAGATTATTGGCTTTGGCAGCTATTACCGAGGGGAAACACGCTCAAGCTTTTCCAGAATTTGGCCCAGAAAGGCTAGGTTCAGCTATGAAAGGATATACAAGAATAAGCGATGAACCAATAGAAATTCATAGTCCAATTTATGAGCCGAATATAGTAGTTGTGGTTGACCCAACCTTAATCGGTTTAGTCGATATAAGCGAGGGAGTGAAGAAAGAGGGGAAAATGATTTTAAATGCTTTTAAACCTTTTTCTGAAAGGTTCCTTGAAGAACTAAAGCAGAAGAATGTAAAGGCTTTCAAAGTTAATGCAACCAAAATATCTTTAAGGGTTTTAGGAAACGATAAAGCTGCAAACACAGCGGTTTTGGGAGCTTTAATTAAAGTTGAACCTTTAGTTTCTTTAAATGCTTTAATTAAAGTTTTAGAAGAACGCTTTAAAGGTCCAATTTTAGAAAAAAATATTGAAATATTAAAAATGGGATATGAAGAGGTTGAGGCGATTAAGAATTGAAGCTTAATTGGAAAGAGATACCTATTGGTGGAGTTATACCTAAAGGTGGGACCGCTGTTGAATATAGGTCTGGAGACTGGAGAACCTTTAAACCTGTTATAGATGCGAATAAATGCGTTAACTGTTTAATTTGCTGGATTTACTGTCCAGATGCATCCATCATAAGGTTGGAGAAGCATGTGGATGTAGATTATTATCATTGTAAGGGATGTGGCATATGCGCTGAAGAGTGCCCAGTTAAAGCTATAACAATGGTTGAGGAGTGAAGAATATGAGTAAAACGATTGGTTTAAGCGGTGATGAAGCTGCTGCTTATGCAGCTAAACAATCTAAAGTTGATGTTGTAGCAGCTTACCCAATTACTCCCCAAACCATAATAGTTGAAAGATTTAGCGAATATGTAGCTAATGGGGAGGTTGAAACAGAATTTATATGCGTTGAATCAGAGCATTCCGCTATGTCAGCTTGCATAGGAGCAAGCTTAACTGGAGCAAGAGTTTTTACAGCTACATGCAGTCAAGGTTTAGCTTTAATGCATGAAATGCTTTATATAGCTTCTGGTTTACGATGCCCAATTGTTATGGCGGTAACCAACAGAGCTTTATCAGCTCCAATAAACATTCATTGCGACCATTCAGATATGATGGGTTCAAGAGATTGCGGTTGGATCCAAGTTTTCTGCGAAAATATTCAAGAAGTTTACGATTGGATTATTCAAGCTTTTAAACTTTCCGAAGATTTAAACGTTCTTTTGCCAACAGCTGTAAACTTTGATGGTTTCACCATAAGCCATTCCATGGAGGATGTAAAAGTATTAAAGGATGAAGAAATTGAAAAATTTCTCTCCATTAGAAAAGTAAAGTATAAGCTTGACCCTAATGAACCTATGACTTTTGGAGCACTTACACTTCCAGATTATTATTTCGAAGTGAAAAGACAGCAGGAAGAGGCTATGAGAAGAGCTTATGAAAAATATATAAGCGTGGTTAAAGAATATGAAAAACTTTCAGGAAGATCTTATAATTACCTTCATGAATTTATGCTTGACGATGCTGAAACCGTAATAGTATGCTTAGGAAGCACAGCTGGGTTGGTTAGGCAAGTAGCTAAAAAACTTCGTAATGAAGGGAAAAAAGTTGGTGTTTTAAAACCTTGGCTTTTCAGACCTTTTCCATCTAAAGAAGTATTTAAAGCTTTAGAAAACGTTAAAAGTTTAGCTGTTTTAGATAGAACTTTAAGCTTTGGCGCTCCTCTTGGACCTTTATGCAGCGATGTTGTTGCAACATTATTTAACGAGGAAAAAGCTATTCCAGTTGTTAACATAGTTTATGGGTTGGGTGGAAGAGAAGTAACTCCAGGAGAGATAGAGGAAGTATTTAATCTAGGTTTAAAAGCTGCTAAAACTGGTGAAATTGAAGAGAGGATTAAGTTTGTAGGGGTGAGAGAATAAATGTATGCCTTGAAAGATTTACCTAAAGAGGAATTGTTTAGTCCAGGGCATAGATTATGCGCTGGTTGCGCTCAACCAACCTCAGTTAGAATGATAACTAAAGTTTTAAGGGGGCCAACTGTAATTGTTAGCACCACAGGATGTCTTGAAGTTTCAAGCAGCATTTATCCTCATACAGCATGGAGAGCCCCCTGGGTTCATGTAGCATTTGAAAATGGTGCTGCTGTTGCAAGCGGAATCGAAGCTGCTTTTAAAGCGTTTAAGAAGAAAGGCGCTATAGATGAAAAAGTTGATGTTATTGCTATATGTGGGGATGGCGGCACATATGATATAGGAATTCAAGCAATTTCAGGAGCTTTAGAAAGAGGTGATGATTTTGTATATATATGCCATGATAATGAAGCTTATATGAATACTGGGATTCAAAGGTCAGGAGCTACACCAAAAGGTGCAGCTACAACAACAAGCCCAGCTGGAACAAAGATTCCTGGAAAACCTGAATGGAAAAAGGATTTTATTGGAATATGCATAGCTCATGGAATCGAGTATGCTGCTACAGCCACACCTGCATATTGGGGAGACTACTTAATGAAGGTTAGAAAAGCGATAGAGGTTGATGGACCGGCGGTAATAAATGTTTTAACTCCATGCCCCTTAGGTTGGCGCCATGAACCTAAAGACAGCATTAAAATAGCAAGATTAGCAGTTTTAACCCGGTACTTCCCAATTTACGAGTATGAAAAAGGAAAATATAAATTAAATATTAAAGTGCCAAAGCCTTTACCTGTGGAGGAATTTTTAAAGGCTCAAGGCAGATTTAGGCATTTATTTAAACCGGAGTTCAAGAAGGATCTGGAGGAAATAAAGCATTATGTTGAAGAAAAATGGAATAGAATATTAAGGTTATGCAGTGAAACCTAAGAATTTTTAATTTTTTTAATTGCTTAAAAATAATTTTGAAAGAGGCAATATAATGAATAGCGAAAGAATTTTTGCAACAATAATATTAGCCATTATATTGATTTTTGCGTTTTACCCCTTGGTTTCTGTTGGAACATTAAAAGTTACTATAGTTGCTGAAGGCAAGTTAGAAGTTATGGGAACAATAATTGATTTGAAAGCTTATTCATTTAATTGGGAAGGTATCGCGAATAAGGTGAATTTAACATTTATGAATAAATCTGAAACCTTAACAGTTTTAATGCCTACAGGAAACTATGAAAAGATTAAGTTTAAAATTGTTAATGCCTCAATAAATTTAAATGGAAACTTGACGTTTTTAGAGGTTTCTCAAGAAGAATTCATTATTGAATCAAGTTTCACCGTAAAATCTGGGCTTGAAACAAGAGTGATAATAGAGTTAAAATATGATGAAGGGGCTTTAGCTCAACATAAACTTGATTTAACCATTAAAGCCTATTCTTTAATTTAAATTTTAAATTTTAAATAGTAAAGATGCTGCTATTTGAATATTAATGTAAATAAAGGTTTAAATTATAAATTAAAGTTAGTTAAAGGTTATGTGCATTTTGGGAAGGGATAAACTTCTAGAGTTAATTAAAAAATTTAAATGCATTTATCCATTTGATGAGGGTTTGCTTGATGGAGATAGCTATGTTTTAACTGTAAGGGAAGATACAACCTTAAATTATTTAGAGCATAAAAACTTGATTTCTGAGGAAATTGTTTTTACACCACCAAATTTTGTAGCGCATCTTACAGCTAAAAGCAAATATGGACGAATGGGTTTATCATTTTTAAATGCTGCTAAAGTTCACAGTGGATTTGTAGGAAGATTAGCTTTAGAATTGGTAAATTTAAGCAATGAAAGAATGCCAATAACAATCAAAAAGGGGGATCCATTAATGCATATAGAGTTTGTTTCTAGGGAAGGCTCTCCTTCACCATATGTAGGACAATACATGTTTCAATATATGAGCGATTCTGAAGCTGAAATGTATTTTAAAATATTGCGTGAAAATTTTAGCGATGTTTTTAACCCTAATCAACTTAAGTTTATGATGAAAAATAGAATAATTTAACTTTTCGTTTTAAATATTTTTTTCTCGTATAAATGAAGCGGAATAGCTATTAAAAATAAAGTTAGGACTATAATGGTTATATCTTTTTCTCTTCTCTCCTTAATGCTTTCGAAGATTAATGCGTCTCCAATTGCTTTAGCATAACCAAAAACGGAAACTTCAGCTTTAGAATCAAGCTTTAATATATAGGATGAAGATTTGTTTTCTTCTCTAACAGTTAAATTAAAGTTTATTTTTGAGGGCGCATCATATTGAAAAATAGTTTTTTGCATTTTAACATTATAAGTTTTATTCCAACTTTCTAAAGGTGCAGAAAATTCTTTAAAATCCAGTGTAGCAAAATTGATAGCAACCTCCAAAGCTTTCTCTGGCGATACAGAATGCGTTTCATTTATCCAAAATCTAGCCTCTGAAGAATTTTCATATTTTTTAATTAATGGAACGAGATAAGCCTTCCCCACTTTATTAAACTCTATTTCATTAATTGTTAAATTGTTTTTTATTTGAAAATTCTTCCAAGAACAATCGACAATAATTTTATTTCCAGCATTTTTTGAAGCTCCTTCAACTTTAAATGTTAAGCTTATGTTAAGCCATTTTTCATCAATCTTTAATGAAGCTTTTAAATTATGAATGGTTGCAGAAGAAACTTTTTCCTTAATTGCTAAAGATAAGCTTTCATTAAGCAGATTTAAGGCATCTCCATTAAAAATGAAGCTTTCAGGTTTTTGAAGGAAATTTTGACGTATAGCGATTAAAGAGTAAAAATCAATATTGTCTTCTTCAACCTTAATATTTGTTAAAGCTTCAGCAGGTTTAAACCAGCATAAAAGCCAGAAAAGTAAAACAATAATAAGGAGTTTGATTTTAGCTTTCATGGTTAACCCTTTTATCTTTATAAAAAATAGAGGGAAAAAGGAGTTTTATTGTTTAGGTTTAAACGGGCGGAATAGCCTTAAATGTATCCATTAAGTCGAAGCCTTCTTTTTTCAGCCTATAGTACCTTGCGATATGGAAGATTATAAAACCTATCACTGTAAGGATTGCTATGTCTCTCAACATAGTAGGTGTTACACCTAAGGATGCGGCTGTTGGCGGTAGAAAGACCCAAACACCAATAACGTTCCAAAGCAGTATAATTAATGTTATTACTCCAACTACTTGAACCATTCTATACTTTTTAATCCACCATGGAGCTGCATCGTATAATGGCTTATTCTTGTATGGAAGAATTATTGTGCATATGGCTGCAAGAATCCAAACGAGGCATGCTGAATAAATGAAAGCCATTGGGAATCCAACAACTCCTGCTTGAATGATTATTCCAACTGGAGCTATTAAAAGCATTATTAACATAGCTATAACTGGACTTCTTAATCTTGGATGGAGATACGTGATTTTTTCAGGCAGAATTCTATCGAAAGCAAAGGCGAAGAATAATCTGCTTGAATAGAACCAATAGCATGCTGGTAAAGCTATTTCAAGCAAAAGCTCATTAATATTTATCCAAAAAGACATTGCAGCTATAAGGTCTCTAGGCCAGTTTAATCCAATCATTCCTACCAAAGCGTATAATGCTGGCCAAGCTCCAACCTTTAATCCTCCAGGTCCTGTTCCAACACCGCCTATAACAGCTGTAGCTGTAGCTAGATAGGCTTCAGCAGCAACCCATTCAACTGAAGTTAATTTAACCATTGCCCAGCTTTCAGCGCCAAACCAAAAGTTTGTCATCCAAACTGTTCCCCAAGCAGCAACCATAAGAGATTTTTCAACCTCTTTAATTTCCCCAGAGAAAATTACTGGAATATGCCAACCATAGTAGATCCAGAATGTTGCTAAGCCGGCACCGTTTAACGTTTGAATTATAAGATCCTGTTTGGTTTCAAAAAATGTTAAACCGGCTGCTTTAGCTGTTTCAATAACAGCTTCATAGTTTCCAGCACCCATAACCAAATTCCAAGCTGCTTGCCAAGCTTTAGGAGTTATCATAGCTAATGGCAGCATTATTGTAACGTACATTAGGTTTCCTAACACTAAAGTAACATTCATATAGTTTACGACAACTCTCGTAGGCATAATCATCAAGATAAATAAGCCTATAGCTGTGATTGAACCCATTACAATATAGCCTTGAAGGCTTACGAACCATGTTGCAAGTTTAATCCAATCCGGCCTATTGTATAAATAGCCTAAAGATTGAAAGAGGCTTTGCATCCACCAAGAGTTCATGCCGCATTCGGTTCCTGAAGTAATAGCGCTGTAAATAACGTATGTTAAGCTTAAAGCAAAGCTTAAATCAGGTCTCCATATACGCGAGTTAAACACATAATCAGCGCCGGATCTTGGCATTAATGTTCCAATCATCGCATAGTTTGTTCCATGGATTCCACACCATATTCCTCCAATAAGCAAAAGCCAGTAAGCTTGGGTTCCAGGGAATAAAGCTGGAATCCAGCTTAAAGTTATTGTTCCGCTGTATGATAGGCTTGTATTGTGAACACCAAAAGCTAATGCAGAAAATGGACCTATTACTCTTACTAAACCTGAGGCTCTTCTTGCGAAAAGCTTTTTTTCCATAGCCATTCCTTAATTTTCCTCCTTTTTACTTTAAGTTTGTGAAAAGTATTGTATATAAAACTTACGGTGGAAGCGTATCGTATAAATACTGATAGTAACGAAATATGCAATTTTCTATCAAAAAAGAATTGTTATTTTGAATTTTTTTACGTTTTACGCATAAATAACGTTTTTTATAAAATTAAAATTTAAACTCATTTATAAATGTTACGCATATGTTTTATCGTAAACTTTATATATTAACTGTAAACATTAATTTTATTCGGTTAGAGGCTTGCGTTTTAAAAAAGGAGGTTGAAAAAATGGGTTGGAAAGCATATGCTATTGGATCAGTTATAATATATATTTTAGCCTTCGCTGTATATGCGTATTATCAAGGTTTCCCATAGGAAGAGCCCTATGACGGAAACCTTAAACTTTTCACTTTTTTCTATTTATGATATAGAAGTCTTGTATCCTGGAAGCTGGGAGGTTCGAGTTAAGCAAGGTTCAAAGTATACTAATGGTAGCGCAATGTTTTGCACCCAAGACTTGCATCACGCTGTAGCAATAACAATAGGTTGGGGAAGCTTAAGCGATGCAAAAAAAAGATTTGCAACAGTTGAGGAGCAGGCTCAAGATGTTATAAAAAGGCTTGAGAAAGAAAGAAAATATAGTAGAGCGGGCTTCAAATTTATTCGACAGGAAAAATTAGCAATTAATACTCATGAAGCAGTTAAAAACGTGTCTAAGATGGCCACAATTGATTACAGCATGGTTCTTCCATGGTCCGCCAGAAAAATTGATCATGATGTTCAATCAGTTTTCTTTCATTGTCAAGAATCCTCCAGATATTTTGTGGTTGTTTGCGATGGCCCACCAAATAATGCATTAAATCAAGAGCCAATATTTAATTATATGTTAACCACCTTAAAATGTCATTGCAAACAAAAAGAAGTTAATTTAAATTTAAAATAAGCTAGAAAAATTGTGGTCAATATTAACTTTTTCTTTAGAAAAAATAAAAATAAGTTATTGATGTTTATTCAATTCTTTTCTTAACAGTTTTATCGTAGATTCTCCAGTTTTCAGCCCATTTAGGGTTTCTTTTTTCTAATGCTTCAAGAACTATTTTTCTAATTTCTTTGCTTTCAACTTTATCTGGAATTACGCTTTCAACTTCTTTAGCTATTTCTCTAGCCATAAATGGAGTGGCGCCAGCTTTAATGCAGCTTACAACTATTTTCTCTGGAATAAACCCCTCTTCTTCGCCGCTTCTCTTAACTATTGAGGGCATTTTTCCTTTTCTCTCCTTAAATTTCGAAGTTTTTATTCTATTTTTACTTTTTGTCCCTTAGGTTTAGCCTTCTTTTTGGTTAAAGTTACCTCTAAAACACCATTTTTATATGATGCTTTAGCGCTTTGAGGATCAACTTCAGCTGGTAACTCAACTTCCTTATAATATTTCCTTGTTGGCGTATCAACTGAAATTATTAAAGAGCTTTCAGTGCATTCAAGGTTTATATCTTCTTTTTCAACACCTGGAACTTCAGCTATAACTTTAACGTTTTCCTCCTCCTCAATTGTATCAACTAAGGGCTCTCTTTCAACTTTAACTTCTAAACCAGGCTTTGGAAAACCAAAGGCTGTAGGCTTCATTGAGGGTTTAACATTTCCAAATTCTCTAATTACAGGTTTACCATCGGGACCTATACTCATTGAGTAACCATAAACTATCGGTCCTATTCTTCGAATTACTCCTCCGCTTGGAAGCTTCTCCTCCTTAATTAATTCTTTCGGGATAAATTCTTGAATTTCCTTAAACATTTCCTCCATCATTTTATCGATATCCTCAAAGAACCAGCTGCTGAAAAAAGGTGAACGTTTAAACCTTCTTCTAAACCATTCTGGAAAATCTTCCCAAAACAAGCTTTTCAACCTCCATTTAATAAAATGGTTTACTCTTAAATAAGAATTTTATGGTTAAGATTTAATTTAGCCTCCTCTTTAACCTATTTGATTTATTATTTCTATAAACTGAAAGATTAAATGGCCACAAAAAATTTATGAATAAAACCCCCTTTTTGATCTTCTTACTTTTTATCTAAAAGGGTACGTTTCTTCTTTTCTTCTAGACCATTTACTTCTAATTCACTTACCCTTTCTATTCTTTCTTTTACTTCTATCTTAATTTTTCAATTTCATCTTTCGTTGCAACATCTTATTATTGCATTTATCATTGCTTAACCTAACATCGATCAAAAGAGTAAAACAAATCCACTTCAATAACCTTAAAGTAACCTTGCAGGTAAATCAATTTATAAAGAGTAGGGAAATTTTAATGAGCAAAAATATTTCTTCCTCTTTTTAAAATTAATTAGGTGAAAAGATTTTGGCTAGAAGGAAATTTAATTTAAAAATAAAAAAGGAAGATTATTATAGGGAGAGACAAAAAAAGTGGATTTGGGTTTTTCCAAAGATAGATAAAAAAGTTACAGCTAAGCATATAGTTGATTTAGATGTTTTCTGCAAAATTATTTTTCCTCACAGCATTAAAAAACAGGAGGTTTCAAAAGCTATAATAGAAGTTTTGGTTGAGGTTAAAAGACCTATGTACCTTAAAGAGCTTAGCAGAAAAGTTTTGGATAAAGTTAAGGTTAGTGCTCAAACTTTAAGCGATACTTATAAAGCTATGCTTAAAAGTGGTTTGCTTGAAAAAAAGTATAGAAATGAACCTACGCAATTAAGCAAGCAATTCAGCAATAGGCTTAAAGAGATAGCTCAATATTGGGAAAATTATTTAGAGGCTAAAGGCGTAACATCCAGTTAATTTAAAAACATTTTTATGGTAATTTCACCCATCTTTTAATTATGCTTATTGATTCTCATGCTCATTTGCAATGGGAAGATTTTAGATTTGATATAGATGATGTTGTTTTTCGAGCTAAAAAAGCAGATGTAACCTTGATAGTAATTGTTGGTTATGATTTAGCTGCTAGTGAAAAGGGTGTTAAGCTTGCTGAAAAATATGGTTTTTATGCTTCGGTGGGGATTCACCCTCATGAAGCTGAAAATTTTTCAAATAAAACTTTAGAAGCTTTAAAAGCTCTTTGTTTAAATCCTAAGGTAATAGCTATAGGAGAGATGGGGTTAGATTATTATAAATGTTTTTCATCTAAAAAAGCTCAGTTAGACGCTTTTCTTTCTCAGATAGAATTAGCTAAAGAGCTTGATAAACCAATAATAATTCATGATAGGGAAGCTCATGGAAAAATCTTGGAAATTCTAAATAAATATAAGGGAAAAGTTAGGGGAGTTATGCATTGCTTTAGTGGAAGCTTTGAAATGGCTAAGCAATGTATTAAATTGGGATTTTTAATATCTTTTGCTGGACCAGTAACTTTTCAAAAATCAGTGAAGCTTCAAAAAATAGCTAAGGAAATTCCTTTAGATTATGTTTTGGTTGAAACAGATTCTCCATGGCTTGCTCCTCAATCTAAAAGAGGTAAAAGAAATGAACCCGCTTATATAGTTGAAATAGCAAATAAAATAGCTGAGTTAAGAGGAGAATCCTTTAATAAAATAGCTGAAGCAACGTTTGAAAATGCAAAAAAACTTTTTGAAATTTAACATTTAATTTTTCTGCAAAACTTTTCCAATCTTTCCATTCCCTCATTGATTTCTTCCATTGAAGCTGCATAGCTGAGTCGAATATGCGAGTCGCTGCCGAATGCTGCTCCAGGTACAATTGCTACTCCAGCCTCCTCAAGAAGCTTTTCAGCAAATTTTACTGAAGTTAATTTTGTTTGAGTTATTTCTGGAAAAACGTAAAAAGCTCCTTCAGGCATGATGCAGCTTAACTTAAGTATTTCGTTTAAACGCTTCACTACAAATTTTCTTCTTTCATCAAAAGCCTTAACCATTTTGTATGTAAAGTCTTGGGAGCCTCTTAAAGCTTCTAGAGCCGCTTTTTGAGCTATGCTATTTGGGTTTCCAATAGCATGGCTTTGAAAACTGCTTACAGCTTCAATGATTTCTTTTGAAGCGGCTAAGTAACCTATTCTCCAACCTGTCATAGAGTAAGTTTTAGAAAAAGAATTTACTATTATTGTTTTTTCTCGTATTTCATCATTTAATGAAGCTATGCTTATATGTGTTTTTCCATCATAAACAAAAAATTCATAAACTTCATCTGAAATAATATAGAAGCCTCTTTCCAAGGCTAAATCAGCTATAGATTTTAATTCTTTAAAATCGCATATCATTCCTGCAGGGTTTGATGGAGAATTCAAAATTAAACATTTAGTTTTGCTTGTAATTTTTTCCTCAATTAAATCAGCTTTAATTTTATTTTTTTCATCCATTGGAACAAGTACTGGTGTGGCTTCGCAAAGTTTAATTTGCTCTAAATAACTAACCCAGAAAGGTGTAGGTAAAAGGACTTCATCTCCAGGATTAAGAATAACCTGCATAACCGCATATAAACCTTGTTTCGCTCCAGCTGAAACGCATATTTGTTCAGGCTCATAAAAGGCTTTATTAACTTCCTTAAGTTTTTTAGAAATTTCAATTTTTAATTCTGGAATCCCAGAAGCGGCTGTGTAATAAGTAAAGTTTTCCTTCATGGCTTTAGCAGCTTCATTTTTAATGTTTTCAGGTGTTGGAAAATCAGGTTCTCCAGCGCTTAAATTAACAACTTTTACACCTGCCTTCTTTAATTCTTTCGCTTTAGAAGTTATAGCTAAAGTTTCGCTTGGTTTAAGATCAAAAACTCTTTTTGAAAGCAAACTAAAAACCTTCTAAGCTTTTAATAGCATCATCTATTTGACTTAAATTGTGAATAATAAATTTTCCATTTTTAACTTTACTTCTATCTAAAAATAAAGTTTTGATGCCTATTCTTGATGGAACTTCAAAATCAAATTTCCAATTATCCCCTATATGAAGCATATTTTCTGGTTTAACGCTTAAAATAAAGCATATTTTTGCATAATAATCTTCGCTTTTTCTAACTTGGTTAAAATCTGAAGTTGAAGAAAAAATTTTAAAGAAAAACTTAGTTAAGTTAGTTTCTTTTAACTCTAAATCTAAAAATTCCCTAGGTGAATTAGAGTTTATTACAAGTTTATAATTCTTGCTTAATTTTTCCAGCGTAGGTAAAACTTCAGGATAAACTTTAATTTTCCATTTAACTTTATCCAAAAGCTTTTTCCAGTTTATTTTTAATTCAAACCTGTTAACCCAATATTTAATATCATACCATTCCATTTTTTCTTCAGTTACTTCATTATATGCTGCTTTAACTTTTCTTAACGCTTCATTAAATGAAATTCCTTCTTTTTCAGCAACCAGTTTAGGAATTTCCTCAAACCAAACTGAATTTACAAAATCATAATTTACAAGCGTTCCATCAACATCAAAAGAAATTATCGTTATTTTGCGGTTGATCAGGTTTTTGTGTAGGTTTTCCATCCTCATTTATTTCTCCCCTTCTAATTCTGGTTGAAGAAATGGGTTTATTATCTTCAGCTAAAACAAGTTTTACGTAAAAAATTTCTAAGGGTTTTAAACCTTTTTTAACTCTTTCCTCATTTATTTTTTCCGCAATAATTTTATTTTCTTCGCCAGCAACTAAGGCTTCAAGATCAGGGTGAATTAAAGTTATCCCATATCTATCTTTAAGCGGTATCAATTCAAATCTATTTATAAAACCTTTTTCTTTTAAAAATAAAATTAGGTTTCTTTTTCTTTCTTCATAAGAAGCTACTTCATGAGGTTTTTGAAGTTTTTTTACAAGTTCATCGCTGCTTAAACCAATAACAACTTTTTCTCCAATTTCAAATGAAAATTCAAGAAGTTTTTTATGGCCTTTATGAAGTTTATCAAAGGTTCCTCCAACAGCAACAAGTTTTTTCTTTTCCATAATTATTAAAAAAATAAAATTTGAATTAAAAATAAAAATATTTTAAAAGCTTTTGGGGTTTAAATTGAAAAGGTTTTTTGAAGCAGCGAAAGCTTTGCTTCAACGATTCTTCTAGCTTCAATTTCAGTCCATGGAACATAAACTAAAGCTACAATAACGCAACCATATTTTCCTTTAGGAACCTCCATAGATTCTGAATGCATTTCAATTTTCTCAAGCTTCATTTTTCTTATTTCAGCCATTTCATGGAGCTTCCATTTCAACTCTCTGTTTATGGCTTCTTTATCTTTATATCCATGAGCTTCAGCAACAAAACCATATTTTTCTTCTTCAGATTTAGCCCAAGCCCATCCAATTCCAGCTCCAATGGTTTCACCTGGAGCGCCATCCATCCTAGCCATCACAGTAAAAGTTATTGTTCCTGGCGTAATAGGCACGCTTTCAACAAGTTCAGCGTCTGGAGGTAGAATTGAAGAAACATTAACTAAATTGCATTGAGCTATTCCAGCTTTAACTAATGCTGCATCAAAAGCATTTAAAGGCGAAACAGAACTTGTTGCTACACCAGTTGTTATAAAGAATTTTTTTGGCAGAAATATTCCATGAATTATTTGAGGTTGCATTTCTCTCTAAATATTTCCTCCTTTATATTTTTAATTTATCTTGAGTTTGATTTATTCAACAATCAAATTTAAATTTATCCCCTAAAATTTTAAACAAACAATATTTTTCTAAAACAACTTTTTAAATAATGATGGATAAAAATATTTCTTAAAAGTTTTTCGGTTGTGAAAAACGATTGAGTAGTTTAAGAGATTTTATAAAAGAGTTGGATGATATAGGGAAACTTCATAAAGTGAAGGAAGAAGTTTCAATAAAGTTTCAGGTAGCTCAAGTAATTAAAAAGCTTGATGGAGAAGCTGTTTTGTTTGAAAAGGTTAAAGGTTTTCTAAATAAAATTGTTTCTGGAGTATGCAGCTCTAGAGATAAAATTTGTTTAGCTCTTAAAGTTTCTAAAGAAAACCTGCATAAAAAAATTTTAGATTCACTAAATTCGCCTGAAAAACCATTAATTGTTAATGATGCGCCTATAAAGAATATTTCAGAAAAACCTAAACTTTCGAAAATGCCTATTTTAAGGCATTACGAAAAGGATGGAGGCCCATACATTACTTCAGCTATTGTTGTAGCTAAGGATTGTGAAGAAAACGAAAATGTTTCAATTCATAGATTAATGGTTTTAAACGATGATCATTTAGCTATAAGAATTGTTCCAAGGCATTTATATCAAATATGCAAAGAAGCTGAAGAAAAAGGAATGGAAGAGCTTGATGTGGCAATAGCGATAGGCCTTCATCCAGCTGTACTTCTCGCTGCAGCTTCTCCAGCACCATATGGCGTAAACGAATATTGGATTGCAAACTCTTTCATGAATGGAAAATTAAATTTAACTTTGCTTGAAAATGGATTGCATGTTCCAGCTGAAGCTGAAGCGGTTTTTGAAGGAAAACTTTTGCTTAAAAAAAATATTGATGAAGGCCCTTTCGTAGATTTAACTGGAACCTATGATATAGTTAGAAAGCAACCTGTAATAAAATTAACTAAATTTCTGCATAGAGAAGATTATTTATATCAAGCTTTGCTTCCAGGCGGTTTTGAACATAAAATTTTAATGGGGTTACCTTATGAAGCAAAAATTTACGGAGCGGTTAAAAGTGTTATTCCAAAAGTTAAGGATGTTTATTTAACTTCTGGAGGATGCGGTTGGTTTCATGCAAGAATTTCAATTGAAAAACAAACTGAAGGGGATGGAAAAACAGTTTTAATGGCTGCTTTCGGTGCTCATCCATCATTAAAGTTAGCTGCAGTATTCGATTCGGATATAAACATTTTCGATTCTGAGGAGGTTGAATGGGCTTTAGCCACCAGATTTCAACCTGATAAAGGTGTTTTAATAATAAGGAATGCGAGAGGCTCAACTTTAGATCCATCAGCTGATCAAGAATTAGCATTAACCTCTAAACTAGGCATTGATGCCACTAAAACATTGCTTAAACCTAAAGAAAAATTTGAAAAAGCCAAAATTCCTTCATTAAAAGAAGAGGAATAAACCTTGTATCTATCCAAAATTGAAGAAAAAATGCTTGATGGTGAATATGGCGAAGCTAAATCCATAGCCTTAAAATTAATAGTTGCCTTAGGAGAAGTTTTTAAAGCTAAAAAATTAATTTCAATTGAAAACGCTCAAATCGCCGGAATCTCCTATAAAACCATAGGAGAAGCTGGATTAGAATTTATAAATGATTTACGGAGCAAAAACGCTAAGTTTACTGTTCCAACAACATTAAACCCTGCTGGAATGGATCTTGAAAAATGGAGAGAAATAGGGATTCCTGAAGATTTCGCTGAAAAACAATTAAAAATAATCTCTTGTTTAGAAGCTATGGGCGCTAAAAAAACCTGTACATGCACTCCATACTTAGTTGGAATTAAACCAAGATTTAACAGTCATTTAGCTTGGGCAGAATCTTCAGCAGTAATATTTGCTAACTCCATTTTTGGAGCTAAAACAAATAGGGAAGGAGGCCCATCCGCCTTAGCAAGCGCTATAACAGGGAAAACAGCAATGTATGGAATGCATTTAAAAAGCGAAAGGCAACCAACCCATATTGTTAAAGTTGAAGAACCCATCATCAACGAGCTTGAATTCAGTTTATTAGGATATGTTATTGGAGAAAAAATTTCTAAAGGTATTCCATTTATCAATAGGTTTAATGGAAAATTAAATTTAGATAACTTAAAGGCTTTAGGAGCTGGAATGGCAACTTCAGGTGGAATCTCCTTGTTTCACCTAGAAAAAATAACCCCTGAAGCTAAACGTTTAAAAAATTTAAAAGGCTTAGAAAAAATAGCCATAGAAAAAAAGGATCTTGAAGAAGCTAAAGAAAAATTAAGCATAGAAGATTCTTCAACCCATATTCTTTTAGGATGCCCCCATTTAAGCCTTAATGAATTAAAGAAAATAGCAAGCTTTATTGAAGGTAAAAGCTTAACCAAAAATCTTTGGTGCTTCACTTCAAGAGGAACCTATGAAAAAGCTGCAAAAAAAGGCTTTATTAAAAAAATAGAGGAGGCTAATGGAAAAGTTATAAAGGACACATGCATGGTTGTAGCTCCTTTAGAAGCTATAGGCGTTTTAAAAGCTCAAGTAAACTCTAGTAAAGCAGCTTATTATTTAAGCTCTTTATCAAACATAAAAGTTAACTTAAAATCTTTAGAGGAGATTAAAAATTTTGAAGATAAAACTTAAGGGTAGAGGAGTTGTAGAAGGTTTTGGAAAAGGTGAAGCTTTAGTCGCTAAATCTCCAATATCATTTCTTGGAGGAGTAAACCCTTTAAGCGGTTTAATTACAGATAAAAACCATGAATTATATGGAGAAACTATAACTGGTAAAGTTTTAGTTTTTCCATTCGGTAAAGGAAGCACTGTCGGCTCCTATACGCTTTACGCATTATCAAAATATGGTACTAAACCAGCCGCTATAATAAATATCGAGACTGAGCCAATTATAGTGGTTGGATGCGTAATTGGTAAAATCCCTTTAGTAGATAAATTGGAGAAAAACCCAATTGAAGTCATTAAAAATGGAGATTTAGTTGAGGTTTATGGAGAAAGAGGTGTAGTAATAATCCATAAAACTAACAATTGCGAAACAAATTTAAACTGTAAAATTTAAATTTTAAACCCTAAACTATAAATAGGTTTATTTACGTTATATTATAGATAGGATTTATTAGGAAGAGGGGACGTGAAAAATTTGATTTCAGCCTGCATTTTAATTAGAACTGAACGGGGCAGATTTAATGAAGTGGCAGAAAAAATGAAGGATTTTGAAGGGGTTAAAGATGTTTTCACAGTTTTTGGAAGGTATGATGTGGTTATAGATTTAGAAGCTTCTGATATGGAAAGTTTGACTAAAACAGCTTTTAAAATGGGTAATATAGCAGGAGTAGTATTTACGGAAACATTGATTGAAGCTAGAATTTAAAGGAAAGGTGAATAATAATGCCTAAAGCCTGCATTTTAATTAAGGCTGTTCCTCCTAAAGTAAAGAATATTTTAAAACAAATTAAAACTATTGAAAATGTGAGAAAAGCTTATATTGCTTTTGGTCGATGGGATATAGTAACATTTTTAACCGTAACTGATTATACTCAATTAAAGGGGATAACCCAAAAAATAAATTCGTTGGATGGTGTTAGAAGCACAGAAACCCTTGCTGAAGCTTAAAAAGAGGTGTATAAAATGGGTTTAATTAATTGGGCTAGAAGGCAAAGCCCTTGGCTTCTCCATTTTAATACGGGTGGGTGCAATGCTTGTGATATAGAGGTTGTAGCAGCTTTAACACCAAGATTTGATGTTGAAAGATTTGGAGCATTGCTTAAAGGAAGCCCTAGGCATGCTGATATAATGGTTGTTACCGGCGCTATAACAGGACAAGTTAAAAATAGATTGAAAAGAGTTTATGAGCAAATGCCTGAACCTAAATTTGTTGTAGCTGTTGGAACATGCTGCATAAGTGGAGGAGTTTATAGAGGAGCATATAATGTTGAACATGGCTTAGATACAGTTATTCCTGTTGATGCTTATGTTTATGGTTGCCCACCTAAACCTGAGGCGATAGTTAAAGCTATTGAAGCGTTGCAAAATAAGCTTAAAGCTCTTGAGGCAACTTAATAAAAATTAAGGAGGAAAATTAAAAATGAGTATAAAAATTCCTATCGGTCCTCAACATCCAGCTTTAAAGGAACCTGAAAACTTTACTTTTACCTTAGATGGGGAATACGTGGTTAAGGTTGAAGCTAGAATAGGATATATGCATAAAGGCATTGAAAAATTAATGGAGTCTAAAAACTATATTCAAAATATTCCATTAGTGGAAAGAATATGCGGAATATGCAATGTAGCGCATACAATATGCTACACTCAAAATGTTGAATATCTTTATGAAAAACCAATTCCTAGAAGAGCTGAATTTATCAGGGTTATAATTGAGGAATTGAATAGGATTCATAGCCACCTTTTATGGATTGGAATTGCAGCTCACCTAGTTGGTTTCGACTCCTTCTTTATGTATACTTGGCGAGATAGAGAAGTAGTTATGGATTTAGTTGAGCTTTTAACAGGAAATAGAGTTAGCACAGCCTTAATGACTATTGGAGGCGTTAGGCGGGATATAGATGATGATAAAGCCTATAAGCTTCGTAAGGGATTAGATATACTTGAAGAAAGAACAAAATACTATAAGAAGATAGCTGAAGATGAAAAAAGCTTGCTTGTTAGATTAAGAGATATTGGAAGGCTAACACCAGCTGAAGCAATTAAACATTCTGCCGTAGGTCCAACAATCAGAGCCTCAAAAATTAAGGTTGATGTAAGAGCTGATGATCCATATGCGGCTCATGATGAGGTCCCATTCAATGTAATAACGTATGATACTTGCGATGTTTTTGGACGATTAATGGTTAGAATAGATGAAACATTAGAGTCGATCAATATGGTTCGATACTGTTTAGATCATATGCCTAGCGGACCAATTAGAATCAGATTACCTAATGCTCCTCCGCCAGGAGAATCCGTAAGCAGAGTTGAAGCTCCTAGAGGAGAAGACATTCATTATGTAAAATCTAATGGAACAGATAAACCATATAGATACAAGGTTAGGGCTCCAACGCTTGGAAACCTCTCGGCTTTAATCGAAATGTTAACCTCTAAAGGAGATTATTTAGTGCATGTAGCAGATATTCCTGTTGTTTTAGGAGGAATAGATCCATGCATGTGTTGTATGGATCGATCGGCAAAGTTTATTGATCCAATAAAAGGGAAGGAATGGAGTTTAACCTGGGAGCAACTTAAACTTTATGCTAAAAGAAAATGGGAAAAGGAGGGGATTAAAGCTAAATGTCGATAACTCCTCTTCTTCTTAAGCATATATTTAAGAAGAGAGCAACAATCCTTTATCCATTTAAAGAGAGAGAGAAAGTTCATTTACCGGAAGGCTTTAGAGGAGAATTAAGGTTTTTTAGAGAGAAATGCATCGGTTGCGGATTATGCTTTAGAGCTTGCCCATCAGAAACAATAGAGATGAGCATTGATGAAAAAGGAAAAAGACCAATCTTTTATCTTGATAGATGCACTAGATGTCAACAATGCGAAGAAGTATGTCCAACTAAAGCTATAGAGTTAACCAAAAACTTTGAAACTGTTTATTTTGACAGAAAATCAACCATAATAAAATGAAGAAGCTGATTTAACCTATTTAAAACCAAATTCTTTTTTTCAAAAAATAAAAAGAAAAAGGAAAGCTAAATTTTTTCTGTTACAACAAATTTTATATATGGAGCCTCCCTCTGCTTCTTCTTCTCAGAAATTTTGGTTACAATTTTTAATCCCGCCTCATCCAAGGGTTTAGCTTCAAGCTTTCCTGTTTCGCATGCTTTTTTAAAGATTTTTTCTCCAAGCTCGGTTCTAACAAGCACAGCGCACCATTTTTCAGAAGCCCCAACAGCTCCAACAGATACATCTGCTAATTCACCTGTGAAATCTTGGCATTTAATGCATCCTGAAACAATAAACTCTTTAAGGTTTTTCACATGCTCCTCATAAACAACCTTGTCTCCCTCATAAAGCTTCAAAATATTGTTTTTTATATCTACTTTCGTTACTTTAGTTAAATCTACTCCATGCCCTTTTTGAATCTTCTCTTCAAAAAGCTTAGAATATTGATAGCTTTCAAAACAGAATAACCCTATTGTAAATTTAACTTTTCCTCCAAGCTTATTATTCCCTTTTGGAGATGTTTGCATTCTTCTTATGCCATCTATTTGACATGGCATTCCAACATAAGCAAATTTCCCTTCAGGATATCCAATCCATGCATCTCCCACAGTGCCAACGCTTCCTCCAGGGGAATACTTTGATCCAGCCGCCTTTAACAACTCCTCTTTTTTAGAAGCAATTAATGGAATGGGTTTCCAAGGTTTTTTTTCATCCACCCCAGTTACTATCGCATAATCTACAATTTTATCTTCTAAAGCTTGAAGCAGAAGAGTTGTAGCTACGCCTCCATCTTGAGATGCTTTTAAAATTTCTGGATCTAACGCTTTAGCTGCGTAAGCTGCTTTAAATATCCCTAAAACTCTTTCCTCCTGGGTTCTTTCTCGACCAAAAATTTTCATTTCAATTTCATTTATTGGTAATTCAATCCTTGGGCAGCTATAATAGCAAAGCTCGCATAAAAAGCATATTCCTTTTAAAACAGGTTTCTCCTCATCTGAATACCCTATAACGTTAACAGGGCATGAGGCTATGCATGTACCGCAATACATGCATAAACCAGTATTAACAACCTCAATATTTAATGTTCCGAATATTTTTGGTTTTTCAGGCAAATTGAACCCTCCAACTTTTTAATAATTTCAGAACGATGGGGGATTTAAGCTTTTTCCATAAATTAAATGGAGGAAAAAATTAAATTCTTAATTTTGAGGCTTCCTCATCCAAATATGGTTTAACTATAATAGATTTATCAAGAGAATTTCTTCCATAATTAACTAAAACTTCATTTTTTGTTTTAGCATCGCTATATCTAGCTGTTAACGAAGCGGTTATTTTAATAGCTTCCTTAGTTTTAGATCCCTGTAAAAGCGTTATTGGACTTCCATAACCTGGAACATTAAATATATAATCCCATTTGTTTTTTAATTGAAGAAGCTCATTATTTTCCTGTTCATTTCTTCCAACAATAATTTTGTTTTTACCAAACCTGAAGTGCCTACCAATTTTAAGAAGCAATATATCATTTAAACTTATTCTTTTCTTATGTTGAATTAAATCTTTAAATTTATTAGCGAATTCCTTATAGGTGAGTAAGCATCCACCTGAAGGGCATGGATAATCAGTAATATTTTTTTCTTTAGCAAGTTGTATTTGAGGTTTTCTGCTTCTACCTCGAATAGCTAAAAGCTTGCTTCTATCAATCCAGCCTTTTTCTTCAGCTTCAGTTTCTGGAAGAAGCTTTGCAGATAAAGGTCTAACTATTTTATTTTCTAATCCAGCCTCTTTCTCTATAATTTTTAAAGCCCTAAAATGTTGAGACATAGGTCTTTCATCAAGAACTTCCCCTGTAAAAATAAATTTAGCTCCAAGTTTTTTAGCTAAAGCTTTAGCTTTCTTCAGTATATAAATTCTGCAATCTATGCAAGGATTCATTCCTGAACCATAACCATATTTCGGTTTTCTTAAAATTCTAAGATAATCTTTTCCTTTGGGCACTATCTTAATTGGAATATTAAATTTTTTAGCAACTTCAATAGCATGACATTTTCCTTCACTATTGCAAAGACAAAATGGTGAAGTGAAATTTACAGCAATAACTTCAATTCCTTGTTCCAGCATAAGCTTAGTAGCTAAAATGCTATCTAAACCACCAGAAAGTAATCCTAACGCTTTAATTTTGCATTTAGTTTTCGCTAGCAATTTTAGCCTCCCTCTTTTTGTTAAATAACCGCTAACGATTTTAAATTCTTCAAAATTAAAAAAATAAAATAGGTTTAAATTAAGGTTTTTCTCTTGCTTTTTTAGCTATTTTTTCAAGTTGTTCAGCTCTTGAAGGAGATATAAGCTTTCTTTCTTTTAAATCAGCTATGCATTGAAACGCGTATTGACACCAAGCAACGCATGAAGGAGAAGCCTCTATATGAAGTGTTCGACCGCATTCCGGGCATTGAGCTTCAGCTTCATCACTAAAAAATTCAACTTCACCCCCACAAGCAGGGCAGGTGCGAATTATTATTTTAGGCTCTGCAAGAGTTTTAATTCCCGGGCAATGCTTCATCAAATTTGCTTCACCATACAAAATAAATTGAATTTTTTAATATTAATTAACTTTACTTTTTTAATAAAAAAATGAAAAAATTAAAAAATTTAAGGATAAATAAGGATTAAACAGTGATTTAACTTGGAGCATTTTGAAAGTTACGAAGAAAAAGAGAATTATATAGCGCAAAGTCTTCAATTAGCTATGCTTTTGGAGGTAAGCGCTTACCCTAAACCAGGCAATGTTCATAGAACAAGAGATTTTTTTGATACAAAGTTTGAGCATTTTCTCGCTTCTGCTGTAGCTTTAAATCCTTGTTGGCGTAAAGCAGCTTATAGAGGAATTTTAATTTCCTTAGGAAAATTAAATTTTTCTAACGTAAATATTGGTGAATTAATTAGGGAAGGAGTTGAAAAAGTAAAGGCGTGGCATTCTGGAGGAAATACAAGTTTAGGCACAATCATGCTTTTAACGCCTATAGCCGTCGCAGCTGGAAAAACATTTATGGATGGAAACTTTAATGAAGAAACGTTAAGGAAGAACTTAAGGTTTATAGTTGAGTCATCAACTTTTATTGACGCTGTAAATGTTTATAAAGCGATAAATTTGGTTAAGCCTGGCGGCCTTAGAGAATCTAAATTCTTAGATGTAAAAAATGAATCATCAATAAATGAGATAATTGAAAAGAAAATATCGCTTTTTGAAATATTAAAGTTTTCTTCAAGTTACGATTCTATTTCTTTAGAGTTGGTTGAAAATTTTAAAATTACATTTGAGCTTGGTCTCCCCTTCTTTATAAAAGAGTTAACTGAATTTAAAGATTTAAATGCAGCAATAGTTGACACCTACCTTAAAATTTTATCTGAAGTTTATGATACTTTAATAATTAGGAAGATGGGTTTAAAACCGGCGATTGAAGTTTCTAAAAAAGCTAAGGAAGCCCTTGAGGCTGGAGGATTAAAAACAACTAAGGGAAGAGAACTTGTTTTTAGGCTTGATGAAGATTTAGCAAAATATAAAGGTAAACTTAATCCAGGCGCGACAGCGGATATAATTTCTTCAATTTTAGCTATAGCAATTTTGAAGGGAGTTAAACCTTAATTTTTCTAACTAAAACAATTGGATAATGGGGGATTTTTTCAAGCATTTCCCATGTTATACTTGTTAATCCAGTTTTAAAATGCTCAGAAGCATCCCAAATAGTTCTTCCAGCTCCAAACTTTCTAGCTTTATTTGAAACTGCTGCTGCTTGAAGAGCTTCCTCCAAACTTAACTTAACTCCCTTTAAAGCTATAGGAGTTGATCTAGCTTTTAACTTAAAGATTCTTCCAATAATATAGGCTAATGGCCCTAAGTTAATTAAGCCATTAAGGCAGGTTTTTCTTGAGGAAAAATGAATATTTTTGAAGGTGAAGGTTTTATCTGAATCAACTATAAGAACAGTAACTTTTTTATTTAGTTTTAAAGATTTAAGTATTTTTTCAGCTATTTCTTCATGGTTTTTTAATGGTAAAGCGGCATAAGCATAAGGTAGATTAGTTACATCTATGCCGCCTTCAGACCAAACTTTTAAAGCTTGAATTAACCCTGCATAATTTATAGCAAGCTGTTTATGGGCGGCCCCTTCCTTAATTGGATAATTTCGTAAATAAGAAAGGTTTTTCCAATTTAACCTGCATAAAGGACCAAGAATGAAACCCCAAATTTTTCTTATCCAAAATTTAGCTAAAAATTTAGCTGAAAAACCTGGTTTAATTTTATTCTCATCAACAATTAAACCTAAACCAGTTGATAAAGCTTTTTCTGAAAAAACAATTATATCCCCATCCTCAATTAAATGCTTAATTTTGCCAATTTCCTTATTGATTTCATTTAGAAGATTGCAATATGGTTTCCAGTATCTGCATTTAACAGCAAGCGTATAAAACTTCATTTTTATTTAAAACTTAAGTTTTCAAGTTTCTCTTTAAATTTTTTATGAACAGCCATTATGCATGCTCCAGATACAACTTTAAACCCTGCTTTCTCAGCTATTTCTTTAGCTTTTTCATTAACTGCACCAGGCTGCATCCAAAAAATCTTTAAATTTTCATTTGTTTTTTTAAGTTTTACAGCTTCTTCAACCACCTCTAAAACTGCTTCAGGCGGCCTAAAAACATCAATTATTTCAATTTCTTTTTGAAGCTCTAAAGGAATTTTTAAAAGCGATTCATAAGATTTCTCGTTAAGAATTTCTTCAGCATTAGGATTTACTGGAATTACCTTAAATCCATTCTCTTTTAGATACATTGCTACTTTATAGCTGTATTTTTCTGGGTTTCTAGATAAACCTATAACGGCTATAGCAGGTTTATGGCTTAAAACCTTTAATATCTCGCTTACCATTTAAATCTTCCTCTTAACTATATTTAATGCAAAAGGTGATTTAAAATTGAAGGTTAACATTTATATAACTCAAGTTTCTGGAGAAAGGTTTTGGAAAATAAATGAGTCTCTTCCACCTCAAATTCAAATTTCAGTAAACATTAATATTCTTGGATTTGAACGAAGAACAAACGAGTTAATTGAAAGCCCTTTCATTTTCTCAATAAACTTTACTCCACCAATAGCTCATATTACGCTAAAAGGGATGGGACAACTTTTAGGAGATAAGAATGATATAGAAAAGGTTTTAGAAAACTATAAAGAAAAGAAGCCTCCACCAATAGAGCTTCTTCAAGCAATTTCTGGAGCCTCTATGGCTGAAGCTATAGTAGTTTCTAAAATTATAGGAGTTCCTCCACCTTTACCTCCATTTATTCCTTCGCCCCAATCTAAACCAAAGGAAGGCCCCGAAGTAAGATATACAACTTAATTTAAAACTTATTTTTTTGAAAAAACTTTAATGTCCAAAGCTACTTGAAATTTGTAAGGTGCAACATCCCTAATAATTCTTCCTCCGCTAAATTGAAAATCAACATTTAATTCTTCAAGTTTTCTTGAAACTTTTTCTTCAACCTTTTTCTTCACAGCTTCATCAGATTGAATAAAATCTTGATAATGAATAAAGCCTCCAGAAGGTTTTAAAGCTGAAACGCTTACATCAAGAAATTCAAAAGCTCTTTCTGGTAAAGGCATTAAAACTCTATCAGCTTTATTCAAGAAAAACTCATTTATAATTCTTCTAGCTTCGCTTAAAACCGCAATAACTCTTCCTTGAAGCTTATTTAAAAAAATATTTTCTACCATGCATATTACAGCGTCAGGATTTAAATCTATTGAAAAAACTTTAACTGAAGGGTTAAGTTTAGCTATTAAAATTGAAAAACAACCTACGCCAGCAAACAAGTTTATTATTGTTTCATTAGGGTTTACAGGGTTATTTTTAACAAAATCAGCTATTCTTTTTCTTTCAAAACTTAATCTAGGCGAGAAAAAAGCTTTTTGAACATCAACCTTAAATAAACATCCATATTCTTTATGAATAGTTACAGATTTTTCTTCTCCAGCAAGCCATTTTAACTCTTTAAGACGGTAATCTCCTTTGGTTGGAGCAGTTTGCATAAAAACAGTTTTTATATAAGGAGCTTCTTTAAGCAAGGCTTCAGCTATAACAGTTTCTTTACCTTCAAGCTTTGATGGTATTTTTAAAATGGCTATATCTCCAATAATATCCATCCCTTTAATTATGGTTTTAGCATCCTCCTTAGAAAGAACTTTTTCAGCAACATTAGCTAAAATTCTGCCTTTTCGCATTTTAAGTCAACCCATACTAAATCAACTTGAATATTTGGTTAAATATTAGTTTTATAAAGAAAAATTAATAGGTTAGAGTGTTAATTTAAGAAGTGATTTTCTGCTTGGAGGAAAAAATGTTTGAATAAAGATGAGGAAAAAGCAATTTTAAGAGTTGCTGAAGCTTTTAAAAGAGATGCAGGAAGAGGATTAGCTAGGCTTCCGCCTCAAGTTATGGAGAAACTTAATCTTAGCCCTGGAGACTTAATTGAGATTAAGGGTAAACGTAGAACTGTAGCTAAAGCAATGCCAAGCTACCCTGAAGATCGAGAAAAAGACATTATCAGGATTGATGGAACAATAAGGCTTAACGCTAAGGTTGGGATAGATGATAAGGTTGAAATTAAAAAGCTTGAAGGTAAAGAAGCTTCAAGAGTTGTTTTAGCACCTGTAGAACCCATTATAATAAGCGGAGTTGAGGAATATTTAAGCAGAATTTTAGAGTCTCTTCCTTTAGTTGAAGGAGATAGAATTAGATTAAGCATTTTTGGAAGCCTAATAGAGTTTATTGTGGCTGAAGTTAAACCTAGAGCTGATGCAGTTATAGTAACTCAAAATACTTTAATTGAGGTTTCAGAAAAACCTGCTGAGGCTGTAAAAAAAATACCTAAAATAACTTATGAAGATATTGGCGGTTTAGGAGAGCAGATTCAAAGAATAAGGGAAATGGTTGAGCTGCCTTTAAGGCATCCTGAACTTTTTGAAAAACTTGGTATAGAACCGCCTAAAGGCGTTTTATTGTATGGTCCTCCTGGAACAGGAAAAACATTAATAGCTAAAGCAGTAGCGAATGAGACTGATGCTCATTTTATTGATATTTCAGGTCCAGAAGTTATGAGTAAGTTTTATGGTGAATCTGAGGCTAGGCTTAGAGAAATATTTCAAGAAGCTGAACAAAAAGCGCCAAGTATTGTTTTTATTGATGAGTTGGATGCTATAGCTCCTAAGAGGGAGGAGGTTACTGGGGAGGTTGAAAGAAGGGTTGTAGCTCAACTCTTAGCTTTAATGGATGGATTAAAATCGCGAGGTCAAGTTGTTGTTATAGGGGCAACTAATAGGCCTAATGCTATTGATCCAGCTTTAAGGAGACCTGGAAGATTCGATAGAGAAATAGAAATAGGAGTTCCAGATAGTAAAGGAAGATTAGAAATCCTTCAAATTCACACGCGGGGAATGCCTTTAGCTAAAGATGTAGATTTAAAAAAGGTGGCTGAAGTTACGCATGGGTTTGTAGGCGCTGATTTAGCGGCTTTATGCAAAGAAGCAGCCATGAGAGCTTTAAGAAGAGTTTTACCGGAAATAGATTTAGAATCTAAAAGTTTACCTCCAAAAATTTTAGAGAAGCTTGAAGTTACTATGAATGATTTTCTAGAAGCCTTAAAAGATGTTGAGCCATCTGCTATGAGGGAAGTTTTTGTTGAGGCACCTAATGTTAGATGGAGTGATGTAGGAGATTTAGATGATGTAAAACAAGAGCTTATTGAAGCAGTTGAATGGCCATTAAAGTATGCTGAATTGTTTGAATACGCAAATATTAAGCCTCCTAAAGGCATTTTGCTTTTTGGTCCTCCTGGAACAGGAAAAACATTATTGGCTAAAGCGGTAGCGACTGAAAGCGAAGCTAACTTTATATCAATTAAGGGTCCGGAGCTTTTATCTAAGTGGGTTGGAGAGTCTGAGCGGGGAATTAGAGAAACCTTTAGAAAAGCCAAACAAGCAGCACCATCAATAATATTTTTTGATGAAATAGATGCTTTAGCTCCTAGAAGAGGTGGGGGTTATGGAGATTCTCATGTTACTGAAAGAGTTATAAGCCAGTTGTTAACTGAAATGGATGGTTTAGAAGAATTAAGAAATGTAACAGTTATAGCTGCTACCAATAGACCAGATATTTTGGATCCAGCTCTTTTAAGGCCTGGAAGATTTGATCGATTAATTTATGTCAAGCCGCCAGATAAAAAAGCAAGAATTGAAATTTTAAAAGTTCATTTAAGAGGTAAACCTTTAAGCGAGGATGTGAATATTGAAGAATTAGCTGAAAAAGCTGAGGATTATGTTGGAGCTGATTTAGAAGCTGTATGCAGAGAAGCAGCTATGTTAGCTATGCGAGAATATTTGAAAACTAACGCTGGAAAAGAAGGCGAGAAACCAAGCTTTAAGATTTCTATAAAGCATTTTGAAGAGGCTTTAAAGAAAGTTAAACCTACAAGCAAATCTACTTTAGAACGTTATGAAGAATGGGCTAAAAAATTTGAATCTATATATATTTGAGAAGAGGTTTAAAATATGGAAGAAAAAGGAATCATTTATGAATGTTTAAAATGCAGAGCTAAAGTAACAGCTGAGCAATTATTTATAATTCCAGAAGTTAAATGTCCTTATTGCGGTTATAGAGTTTTAAAAAAGGTGAGACCACCAATAGTTAAAAACGTTAAGGCTAGATAAAGAATAATGAAGCTTTTCAATTTTTAACAGAAAAAGGGAGAAACATTTGAGCGATAAATATGAGCTTTTAGTTGAACTAGGAAAACGCAGAGGTTTTTTTTGGCAATCCTTCGAAATTTATGGCGGAGTAGGAGGCTTTATAGATTTAGGGCCATTAGGAGTAGAGTTAAAGCGTAAAATAGAAGATAAATGGAGAAAACTGTTTGTTAAATCGCATGGATTTATTGAGGTTTTAACGCCAATCATTATGCCCTCAAAAATTTTTGAAGCTTCAAACCATTTAGAGCATTTTAAAGATCCTATGGTTGAATGCTTAAAATGCAGAAAAAAATATAGAGCGGATCAATTAATAAATGAAGCTACCGGAGTCGAAGCTGAAAACCTTAATTTAACAGAGATCAAAAAAGTTATAGATGATAGAAATGTTAAATGTTTAGAGTGCGGTGGAGAACTTTCAAACCCTGAATATTTTACTACAATGTTTAAAACTAATATTGGGCCTTATAGCGATGCTATTGGTTACGCTAGACCTGAAACAGCTCAAGGAATTTTTATAAATTTTAAAAGGCTTTATGAAATTTCTAGAGAGAAGATTCCCTTAGGTGTAGCGCAAATAGGGTTAGCTTTAAGAAATGAAATTTCTCCGAGACAAGGTCCAATAAGGCTTAGAGAGTTTACATTAATGGAGTTAGAGTTATTTTTTGATCCTGAAGAACCTTTATGCAGTTTCCTCTCGAAAGTTAAAAATGAAAAGTTGAAGCTGCTTCCCATACAGCTTAGATTAAATGGAATTCAAAAACCAATTGAAGTAACAACAATTGAAGCTTTAGAAAAAGGTTATGTTAAAACCGAATGGCTTGCTTATTTCATGGCTTTATCTAAAATATTTCTTTCTCAAATAGGAATTCCTGAAGAAAACCAACGATTTAAAGAGAAGCTTCCTCAAGAAAGAGCCCATTACTCAATCCAAACATATGATCATGAAGTTTTTCTAGATAGATGGGGATGGATTGAAGTGGCTGGATTAGCTTATAGAACTGATTATGATTTAGCTAGGCATATAGCTTACTCAAAGGTAGATCTTAAAGTGTTTAAAGCTTACCCTGTCCCTGAAATTGAGAAAGTTAAAATTATTAAGCCTTCTCCAAAAGCAATTAAGGAAGATTTCAAAAATGAAGCTGACAAAATCTTTAAGCTTTTATCCTTCTTAAACCCAGAAGAGATAGAGAGAGCTTTTAAAGAAAAAGGTTTTTTTGAAATTGAAAACTTTAGGATTTACCCTACTCATGTTCAATTAATTGAAAAGCAAATAAAAGAATCTGGAAAAAAATTTATTCCCCATGTTGTTGAACCAAGTTTTGGTGTTGAAAGGCTTATTTATGCTGTAATGGAGTATTCTTACTTTAAAATTGAAGATAGAGTAGTTATGAAGATACCTAAAGATTTAGCTCCATTACAAATAGGAGTTTTTCCTCTAGTTTCAAAAGAAGAATTAACACAAAAAGCTTGGAGCCTTTATCTTAAATTATTAAATTATGGTTTTAATGTATTTTATGATGAAGAGGGATCTATTGGTAGGAGGTATGCTAGAGCTGATGAAGCTGGTGTGCCAATAGCCATCACAATTGATCGTCAAACATTAAAAGATGAAACCGTAACTTTAAGAGATAGAGATTCATGGAAACAAATAAGGGTTAACACGATTAATATAGAAGAAAAATTGAGGAGATATTTTAATGAAGAAGTTTCATTTGAAGAGTTAAACGATTAAAATTAATATTTAAAAACGCATATAACATTTAGAAGAATAAAGTTGATGGTGGTGAAGACTTTGGTTTTACCTGTAGAGAATGAAGCTACTGTAAAACGAAGAATTTTAAATTTATGCCAAGATTACGTTCGTTCAATTTTAGATGTTGTTAGAGAGTTAAGCTTAATTGTTGATTGCATAGCAAAAAATGGAGAAGAAGAGTGTAGGGAACACTATGAAAAAATGCAAAACTTAATAGCGGAATCAATCAAACTGAAAAGAGGAATTATAGATGAAGTTGCTTCTATAGGATTCTTTTTAGCTTCAAAAGAAGCTTTTTTAACTTTAATTTTTGAGCTTAGCAAGATTATAGATAATGCTGAAGCAGCAGGATACAGATTAATCAGTTTTATAGAGGGAGAATGGAAAGTAAAATTAAAACAGACGGAAGAGCTTTCTAAACTTGCCTCCATGGTTCTTGATGAAATAATAAAAATGAGAGAAACAATGCTTTCATTAAATTTTAACTATAAAAAAGCTTTAGAAATGGTAAATAGAGTTGAAGAATGCGAAAAAGAAATAGATTTAGCGCGAAGAAAACTAGATTTAACACTGCTTTCATCTCAACTTCCAACTCCAGCTCTGCTATTAGTAAGAGATATTGTAGAGCGAATAGAAAACATTTCAGATATTGGAATAAACATAATTGATATAATAAGGTTGATTGCTATATCACCATGAAAAAGGCGGAAAAGAAAATGATTCAAGGCGAACTTTTAGGAACTAGAATAGTGATTTGGAACCCTCAAGATGGAATAAATCTTTATAGGCTTGGATTTTATGGGAAACCTATTGGAATCCCTAAACCTAAGCCGAACCAAGATTTTAATGCACCATTAACGCTAGATTTAATGGAGGGGCTTTATCTTCTTGAAATAAACAAAATTGAGATAATAAATTCAAAAACAGGTAAACCTATTGAAAAAAAAGATTTAATTGAATTGGCATCAAAATCGCATAAGGGATTTAAAAAAGCATATATGGTTTATAAGGATTTAAGAGATAAAGGTTATGTGGTTACGCCCGGAATAAAATTTGGAGCGGATTTTGCTGTTTACGAGCATGGACCGGGAATAGATCATGCACCTTTCATTATTTCGGTTAGAGATAAAAAAGATTTAATGGGTCCTTTTGAAATAGTTAGAGCGGGTAGATTAGCTACAACCGTTAGAAAACAGTTTATAATAGCAGCTTCAAGCGTTAAATCAAAAAAAATCGAGTATTTAATGTTTAAATGGTTTAAACCCTAAATTTAATCTGTAAATTTGTTTAAAACAGCAGATAAATTTTTTAATAATATTCTTGCTTTTTAACCTCATACTTTTAAAAATAATTTTTAACCTTGATGCTTCACCCTAAAGAATTAAGGTGAAGCGGTTTGGGTTTAAAAGAAAGATTAGCTAAAGCAAATTGGGAGTTAAACTATTTTTTTAGAACAGGAAAATTGCCCCGTTATGAGTATTCAACGCAACTTTCATCATCGCATAACTATCAAAATCAACCTACCCAATTTAACGGTTCTCAACCAGTAAACCTAGGAAGAAATGATTACGCATTATGCAATGCCTGCAAAAACTATGTTCCTAAAAATGCTAATTACTGCGATAAATGCGGAAAAAAATTAAGGTGAAGCTTTAGCGAAGTTTTTCAAGTCTTCCTTTGAAGCTTCCAAAAATAGAAAGTTTGAATAGCCGCATTTTAAGCATATATATCTGCATGGGAAAATTGCTCCATCAAAGGGGGTTGAAGCTGCGACTTCAAAGCTTCCACATCTTGGACAAATTAAAATGCCTTTACCTCTTTTAAGGTTTTTAAAAGCTTCAATAATATTGCTTAAATTAAAATGCTTCATTTCTCTTAATGAAGTTCAATTATAGATTCTGGAAAACCTTGCTCAATTAAAATTTTCTTAACTTTTTCTCTATGGTTTCCTTGAAGAATAATCATATTGTTTTTTGTTGTGCCACCGCAAGCACAAGCAGTTTTAAGTTTAGCAGCTAACTGACTTAAATTAACGCTTTTACCATCTAAACCTTCTATTACTGTGGTTGGTTTACCCCATTTCCTAGTTTCTAAACGAATTTTAATAGCCTGCTGCTCCATGCTGATTGTACCGCAAACGCAAAGATCTTTAGGCAAGCCACAAACTGAGCAAACATCAGCCATTCTTTATTTTTTTCCCTCCAAAAGGCTTTTAATTAAAGAAAAAGGGGATTCTCCATTAAAGCTTTTATTTAGCATCATTCTTAAAACGCCTTTAATCATAAACACAAAATAAGAATGGTTTCTTCTCATATTTAAATTTATGGGTTCATTAAAAAGCTCTGTAAAGTTAAGGCTTATTTTGAGGTTCTTTCACGATTTAAGCCTTGATAAAGCATGAAAGGCTTAATTATACGTGAAAGAACCTTTATATGGTTTATGCTTTATGGCGTATATTTATACTTTTGCTTTTTAAGCCTTCGTAAAGCTTCTAATGCCTTAATGCCTTGGATTAATCGTAGCTATACGGCTATATGGCTTTGGATTCAAAAATTTGCTAATTTAGCCGATAGATTTAAAGTAAATAGGGTTTCCTGCATTTTAATTGATGAAACTCAGGTTCAAATAGGCAAAGATAAGGCTTGGGTTTGGCTTGCTTTTAAGCCTTATAAAAGAGCTTTTCTAGGCTTTCATATAAGCTGGAATAGCCTATCTGCTTGGCTATTTTTAAGAAGGCTTAGGCGTAAATATGGCTTTAAGCCTATTTATACGAATGGAGGCTTATGGTATCCATTGGCTTGTAAATGGGCTAGGCTTGAGAATCATCGTTATGGTGATGAATGGAAGAATTTTGCCCTTATACTTCAGCTAAGCCCTTTAGGCAAGTAGGTATTTATCGTCAATCTTGTAGCAGTCGCTTCTAACAATTATCCTCAGCTCTCTTCTGCCGTTCTTCTTCCAGTATCTGGGCATTGAAACCCTCGCTATGTGCTCTGAAAGTTTTCCTTCAGCCTCAAGTCTTTTTAAGGCTAGGAAACTTTTCCATGCCTCGTTATTCTTGTTTATTATCTGCTGGGCTGTTGCGGAGCCTATCAACTGAGCATACTTCTTATAGAGATGCTTAGGATACCACTCGAATTTCCTAAAGTATATGTAGGCTTGTCTCCTTTCAAAGTTCACCTCGTTGTATAGCCTGACACAATTATCCACCAGCTCCTATAGGGCTAAGTTACCTTCAATTATGAACGTGTTGGCTCTCTCCATTTTAAACACCCTTTTTGGGCTTTAATGTGTTTTTCAATGGCTTTTTTAGAGACTGACCCTATCATTGAAACATAGTAGCTGTGTGTCAATAGGGATGACAGCTTAAGCAACTCAGTGAACTCCCTTTTAAGAATCCTTCTAAGGATGTTTAATATAGTGATAAGTCTATATAACCTGTTGCTATATTTAAGCTTATCGACAATTCATCCCACAGTTAAAACCGTAGGCTTTCTTATCGAATTTCTATGTAAAATTGTTGAGTTTACTTCCTTCTAATTTTTATATTTATACATCTAACCCTAAGGCTTCTTTAAGGCTTTTATATCTATTTCTAACGGTTACTTCCGTAACTTCAGCAGCCATGGCAATATCTTTTTGAGTTTTCTTTATTCCATCCATCGCGCAAGCTACATAAAGAGCTGCTGCAGCTAAACCTAGCGGGTCTTTACCCGCAATTAAACCTTTAGCTTTAGCTTGCCTTAACACTTCTATAGCTTTGCTTTGAGTTTCCATAGAAAGATCAAGCCTGGAAGCTATTTTTGAAATGCTTTTCATTGGATCTTCAATTGGCATTTTCAAGTTTAATTCTTTAATTAAAAGCCTATAACATCTAGCCACATCTCTTCTTTTAAGCCCGCTCGCTTCAATTACTTCCCTAAGGGTTCTAGGGGTTTCTGAAAATCTGCAAGCCGCGTAAACAGCTCCAGCCATTATAGCAGCGATAGATCTTCCTCTAACCAACCCCGCATCTAAAGCTTTTCTATAAATTACTGCAGCTCTCTCTTTTATTTGGGGAGGAAGATGAAGTTTATCAGTTAACCTATCTAATTCAGCCATTGCTTGAGCTAAGTTTCTTTCAATAGACGTGTGAACTCTAGTCCTAATTTGCCATTTTCTAAGCCTAAGCATTTCAATTCTTTTATCCATCGGTAAGCTTCTGCCATAAGCATCCTTATTCACACGCTCAATAACGGTAGATAAACCTTTATCATGAATTGAGAAAGATAATGGAATTCCAACTCTTCCTCTTTCTTCTCT
>Ga0123519_10000321_pt1 | contig 83555 bp, 74 predicted proteins | sample YelNatPaOPRAMG02_FD_87396 | JGI IMG/M metagenome (GOLD analysis project Ga0123519, IMG submission 87396) | Hot spring microbial communities from Yellowstone National Park - Yellowstone National Park OP-RAMG-02 (version 2) | ecosystem: Environmental > Aquatic > Thermal springs > Hot (42-90C) ...
CATCGTATTCGCAATACTGCTTGCGGAAGATGCCGATGGGTTACCGTAATAGATGTAGATTGTGGTTGAGCCGTTTGCAGGAATAGAAGGCACCTTCACCCAGACTATTGCCTGCGTCGAATCGCTATGTTCAATCCAATAGGGGAGTTCGGTAGTTCCATCTGAAGCCCTGAACCTCAAATCGCTGTAATTGGCGTTCATTTTCCCTGGTATGTAGTTTATGAGGATGCGGACTTGATAGTTTGAAAGTGCGTTAGCGGTGCCGTTCGTGATTGTTATAGGTCTGCGATAAAGCCAGGTATCAGGTGGAATATAGCAGACTCTGATTGGTGTCCAAGATGAGCCGCCGTCGGTTGAGCGATAAAGATTGTATCCGCCAGACCAATCCGCGCCTGCATAAAGCACACCGTTTCTGTCTTCCAATAGACAATAGACTCTGTTAGGCGCACCTAAAAGTGGTGCTGTTGGGAGCCAAGTAGTGCCGTTATCGTTTGAATAATAGACGGCGCCTGGCGAAACCGCTGCGTATAATTTCCCGTCGCTTTTTCGCAGGAGTGAACGGACCTCTGTTGCACTACCGACAGGTGTGCTACTCCAGTTCGCCCCCAAATCAGCGCTCCTGTAAACTCGCCCGTTATCCGCACCTGCAAAAATCAATCCGTCCCTTTCACACAAAATCGTATAAATAGCCACACCATCAGGTATGTTGTTCGGCGGTTTTCCGTTCGTCTTCACCCATTGGCTCTTCCCTTTCTCGAGGAGAAATACGCCTTTATCGGTTCCAATCAAAATCCCGGCGTTGTTCGTTAATGTTATTGCTGTTGGTGTCGCTTCTAACAGTTTTTCCGCCAGAGACAAATCGGCAATTATCCGTTCAAGCGCCGTTTGGGTGTCTCCGAGCATCTCCGCTCTGTCAAGAGATTCATCGTGAACATTCAAAACCGCAATGACCAGAGAAGCAACAGAAGCAGAGAGCACCCCTAATATCGCCAAAGAGAGAACAACATCCAGCAATGTAAACCCGCTTCTCATCAACCACCCTCACTTATAAACCACAAACCTTTTAAGAGAGACGATGTGCCGAATCCCTGTTTCTTTCCAGATTACCGAAACCGTAACGAGGAAATAGTCCTGTGTAGTACCGCCATAAGAATCGTCAACCCACCGAACCTGTGTGATTCTGTCGACTCTTTGCGGTGGCGAAAGTGCGGTCAAAGAAGGCGATGTCCCATAGTTTGTCTGATAATAATCCGATTCTGTCAAAAAAATATTCCCGTACTTTTGCACACAGACCTTATCCATCACAGGCAGAAAGCCATCATCCGGATTTGCTCCCGTTCCTTCCGAAAGAAATAAGAATGAGCAAGACTCCTCCAGTCGTTCCTGACATAACCTTAACGCAGCCATTTTATTGCCTGTATCTGCCTCCGCTACCATTGATACGGAAAGCAATCCGAGAATAGAGAGCGCCGCCGTTCCCAAAAGAACCAACGAGAGAAGAAGTTCAATCAAAACGAAACCGCGCATACTCTTTTCGCCTCCCCTGTTATTTTAGACGAATACAAAACTCATTTTTCTATATACAATCTGTTCTCCTTGATGTACTCAATAACAGATTCAGGAACCATTCCGTCAATCGGTTGTTTCTCTTTGACCCGCCGTCGTATCTCTGTACTCGAAACATTTATCGGCGGCTCAAGAATCGCGTCCTCTCTTAACTGTCTTGTACGCTCTTTCCCAAAGACTTTTTCAAGTCTCTTAAAAACGGTTTCGTCATAATTCCCTCGTAAAACAGATACAAACCGCGCTATTCTCATCGCATCCCCTATACTTCGCCAAGTCGGCAACTCCTCCAAACTGTCCGTTCCTATTATGAAAAACAACTCCGCATTAGGAAATCTCTCTCTAAAATAATTCAGCGTATCAATCGTGTATGAAATGCCGCCTCTTTTGCATTCAACATCAGATACCTCAAATCTCGGCTCATTAGCAATCGCTTTTTTTATCATCTCGACTCTTTTGCGCCAATCCGTAAGAATACGCATGGTCTTATGCGGAGGCTTGTAGGCAGGCACAAAGAAGACCCTATCGAGCGAATGCTTACACATCGCCCGCTGCGCTATCTCAAGATGGCCTATGTGTATGGGGTCAAAACTGCCGCCAAGGATTCCTATCCGCACTTTTCGGTCCCCTCACTACGAAAATCATAATCACAAGATACCTTATCTTCAATCAATTCCTTTGTCAGAAAAATATGGCATTCGTCAAGTCCGTTTTGATTTTGAAGTAACGCGCATCTTCTTATATAATCTTTTTAACTAATTGCAGGTTGAATCTTGATGGCTGACAACGAAAAGGGAAAAGATGCACCAACGAAAGAGGGGTTTGAAAGCCTTAAAATCGCTTTGCGTAAACGGCGCTTTCGCATCATCGCTATCACCTGTGCTATACCGGTCGTCTTGTGTGCCACCTTTTTCATCCTCATACCTGCTTTTGAGGTAAGCACGCAGGTCAAGAAATTCCGCGGGAACGAGTTGGGGCAAAGGATGGCTGCGCTTCGGTGGCTTGTCAAAAACCTCGATGAGAAAAGAGGACTCGAATTCGCTTTTGAAGCGCTCCTGAGCCCTTACAGCGATGAGAACACTCAGGCATACGAAATCATAGCCAAAAAACTGAAACAGCCTCTTGACCCTCATATAAAAGACCGTCTCATAGCCATCTGGCAGAATAAGAAAAACCCGCTTGCGTCTCGCGAACATGCCCTTTTTCTTCTATCAGAATTCGGAGACAAAAGTCTCGAACCACTATTTCTTTCGACTGAAGTCTGGTTTGAAGGGAAGGCGTGGGACGCGGGTTGGCGCTATCTGAAGCGGGCTGCCGACGAACGCACCGTAGAAGAACTTCTTGCGATGCTGCGGTCAGGCGATGTGATGAAGCAACGCGCTGCCGCTTTTGCCGTTCGTCCGATTAAGCAGAAGCCTTTCGTCAAGGAGAACCGTCAATTGAAAGAGGCACTTCTTTCCCTGTTGAAAGAGCCTGTTCTACAACTGCGTGAGGAAGCGATGGAGACCCTTTGGGAGATTGCCGACCCAAGCGATGAAGAGCAAATCGTAACAGCGATGACCGACAAACTCCAATCCGCATATCTGCGAACATACGGTGCGCGTGCCCTCGGTAGAATAAAGGCGAAGAATCAAACCGATTTGCTTGTCTCTCTTTTATCTGACCCTGACGGAGGAGTCGTAGACGCAGCCGCAAGGGCGCTTAAAGAGATAGGCGAACCATCTGTTATTCCAAAAGTCGCAGAAAAGGCGCTTTCAAGCGAATCCGACTCCATAGTCAGAAAATCTTGCATCAATGTGCTATCTGCGTTCAACACGCCTGAATCGAAATCTGCACTCGTACAGATGCTTTACATTGACGATGCACAACTATCAAATCAACTCGTAGATGCTCTCTGGAGACTCGCAGACGAGGGAGTGGTCAATGGGGTTGCTCTCGCGATGAAGCGTTCTCCGAATCCTCAGATGCGTGCGATGAGCATCCTGCTTTTAGGATGGCTACGCCGAACCGAACTGATTGATGATATCGCTCGTAGTGCGCTCACCGACGCAGATAATCTCGCTTCTAATGCCGCCTCCGCTTTTCTTTACATTCTCGATGAAAAAGCACTTAATGCTGGCACAAAAATCTTCCTCTCCGAGGACGCTCCGCTTGAAGCGAGAGTTGCTATGACGCAAGTATTAGCGTTCTACAAAACATTCGACAGTCTAAAATATCTTGCTATCGGAATCGGTCACGATATAGAGAGACTGCGCGAAGGATGTTGTTTCGGGCTGAAAAAGGTTTGTAGCAGTATCCTCAATTCTCTTGACGAAACTCGAAAGCAGAAGATAGATGAACTCTCTTTGGTCGAACGCATAGTCGAGACGAATACGAAGAAACGGCTTATCGAGGGGTTTGAAAAATTCAAAAACGACGGAATGAATAAGTATGAACTGCTACTCGATTCGATAAAGAACCTCCCTTCCGAGTTGTCATCTGACAGACAACTTCTTTGGAATGCGGTCAGCGTGCTTTTGGAGAGATACCAGAACGAACGGCTCATCGAATGGTTCACTAAGGAGCGTAAACTCAGCCGCGATGACATAAAAAACTTATTTAGGAGGTTAGATGAAGCACTCGGAGAATTCAGTACATCTGCGGTTGACGGTTATAAGAAGAACAAAGAACTTTCAAAAAAACTCCTGACGATTTTGGGAGTCGAGAAGTGAAAAGAATCCTTGAAAAAGTCGGCGGATTCATCATCACTACGATAAAAAACGGCGGTTACGGAACTCTTCTTGTCATAGAATCTGTCTACTGGTTACGCGCAATCTTCTCGAAAAAACGCGAGATTCTCGCTCAGTTATATGTCTGCGCGGTTCAGAGTCTACCTGTGACGATGCTCGTCGGCGCTTTCGTTGGAATGGTACTCGCTCTTCAGACAGGCCTCGCATTAAGACCTTACGGAATGGAAGGGCTCATATCGCAGGTTGCAGGCGCATCTATGACACGAGAAATGGGACCTCTGATGACCGCCATCATTCTCGCAGGTAGAGTCGGCAGTGCAATGGCTGCGGAATTGGGTTCTATGAAGGTCTCTGAAGAGATAGAAGCACTTGAGGTTATGTCCATAAGTCCTGTGAAGTTTCTTGTGATGCCGCGTATTTTTGCGCTTACACTCGCCGCACCTATCTTGACCGTTTACGCGAACATCATCGGAATCATCGGGGCTGCGCTTGTTGGAAACCTCCAAATCGGAGTCGGTGTTTATGTGTTCTTCCGCGACTGTTTCAACTTCATCACATTCAAAGACATCTACTCGGGACTCGCAAAATCTGTCGTGTTTGGGATGGCGATTGCAGGCGTCTCCTGTTCGGAAGGAATGCGCTGCACAGGCGGCACGCTCGGCGTCGGTGTCGCAACACGACACGCTGTCGTCGTATCGCTTCTTACAATCCTCTTGTTTAACTATATAATGACGAGTTTCATCGTGAGGTTTATCTACTGAAATGGCGTTGATAGAACTTATTGATGTCCATAAGACTCTCGGCGGGAAAAAGGTTCTTGCAGGAATGAACCTCGCGATAAACCGTGGGGAAACCTACACGATAATCGGAAGGAGTGGAATAGGCAAAAGCGTCACGCTTAAACATATCGTCGGAGTGATGAAACCTGATAGCGGAAGAGTAATCGTTGACAATATAGAGGTTCAGAACTTGAGCAGGCGACAGTTGGAAAGGTTCAGGGCGAAATTCGGGTATCTTTTTCAGTCGAGCGCACTACTTAATTCGCTCAATGTGCTCGAAAATGTCGCCCTTCCTTTAAGGGAGCACACAAAGATGAGTGAATCGGAAATCCGTGACCGAGTAGCGCAGAAACTCGCCCTCGTAGGACTGAAAGGAACGGAAAAAATAATGCCGTCAGAACTTTCCGGCGGAATGCGCAAACGCGTAGCACTCGCAAGAGCCATCGTTATGGAGCCAGAGATTATCCTTTATGATGAGCCAACAACAGGACTTGACCCTATCACTTCGGATGCGATAAACGAACTCATACGCGAGATGCAGAGTAGACTAAAAGTGACAAGCGTCGTGGTGACCCACGATATGAAGAGTGCGTATAAAATCTCAGACAGAATAGGACTGCTTCACGAGGGGCGTATTATTCAGGAAGGAACAGCAGATGACATCAGGCAATCAGATGACCCAAGAGTGAAGCAATTTATTAACGGAGAGGCGGTAGGTCCGCTTACGACGGTTAGAGATTAAAAAGCCGCGAATAGAAGGAGTGAACAAGATAGGAGATAGAATAAGGAGTCTGATATGTCTGCAGAGTTAAAAGTTGGGCTATTGTTCTTCATAGGGCTTGGAGCACTTTTCGTATTCAGTCTGTCTGTTTCAGATGTCACCTTCCTTAAGAAAGGATACGAGTTCGAGATAGCGTTTCCTGATGCGGCAGGAATCCAGCGAGGCGACAAAGTGCTTGTATCAGGAGTTACTGTTGGAGATGTTGCCGACCTGTCATTTGCAGAAAACGGAGAAGTCCTTGTTAAATGCCGTATCACGGACGAACGCGCAAAAATCCCAACCGATTCTTCATTCGCAATCAAGCATTCCTCCCTTTTGGGAGGGCTCTCAATTTCGATTACACCTGGGAAATCATCTCAAACCGTGAAGGAAGTAGGGCGAGTGAAGGGAGAACCGCCACAGGATTTGGTCGGCTCACTTTCAAAGGCAGGTGACACACTTTCAGAAAGTTTCTCTTCTCTTGAAGAGAAATTGAACGATGTTCTCTCTGAAATCAAAAAAGCCATCAAAACAGTCACCGAGAACGAAGGCACTATTCAACAACTTTTGAAGGACAGGAAACTCTACGATGACCTCTCCAAAACTGCGGAAGACTTAAAAAAGATTATAGGGGATGTTCGAGAAGGGAAGGGAAGTGTGGGCAAATTATTCACGGACGATAGCCTTTATGAAGACTTAAAAAGCACGGTGATTGAGTTGAAAACCGCAGTAAAGGACGCGGAAGGGTTCTTGGGCAATTTGAAGAAGACCACAGAAGATGGCAAGGGACTTCTTGAACTCTTGTTAGGAAAGGAGACTTCCGAAGATATCAAAAAAGCGGTGAAGGATATCGAAGCGGTCACATCGAAACTGAAATCCTCAACCGAGACCGATAGTCTTCTTAACCAGTTACTAAAGCCTGGGGGTGGTAAAATATTTGACGATTTGTCTGGTGCATTCAGCGATATTAAGGACCTGTTTTCACAGATAAAGGAAGGCAAGGGGCTTCTTAACACACTCCTTTATGACGAGAAAGCCTCGCAGGATTTAAAAGAGGCGGTAACATCGGTAAGAAATGTAGTAAAGCGATTGGACGAGGCGAAAGATGGCTCTCTCTGGAAAATCATAACCGAACCAGAACTGTACGATAAGGTGAAGAAGACTCTCGACGATGCATCAGAAGCGCTTTCGCCTATCGCGCGTCTGCGGGTCTTTGTTGGGCTTGAATCTTCGTACTACGACTATCAGAAGGAGACTGCGACAAGCATTTATCTGCGGATGTATCCGCGTTCGACGAGGTATTTTTTGCTTGGAGCGACTTTTTTCTACTTTGACGAGAATAGTCCTGTGACATTCGACCTTGCAGCCCAAGAGGCAGGTTCATATGTGACGAAACCGACCATACTGATGGCACAACTTTTCAGGCTTAATCACGATGACAAAGACCCGAAGAACGACATAGCGCTGACACTTCGCGGAGGATTGCTTGAAGGAACAGGTGGCGGTGGTGTTGAACTTGAACTGTTCAACAGAGACCTTTTACTTACGCTTGAAGGGCGTGCCGCTCACACCGACCCTAATGACTTCTACGAACACATTAAGCCGTTCTTACTCCGCTTCCGCATCTCATATCGAGTGTGGGAATGGGTCAGGCTTTATGTTGGAGTTGGTAATATCCTCGATAGAGCAGAGTTGCTTGTAGGAATCAGCATCGAATGGGAAGACAAAGACATAAAGTCGGTAGTAGGAATCGCGGGAGCGATGCAATAAAAGTTTGCATAGTTGGACCTGGAGCAATGGGACGGCTGTTCGCTGTCTTGTTCGCGAACGCCGGGGCAGATGTAGTGCTTGTAGATTACCGTCCCGAACGGGCATCAAAACTCACAGAAGAAGGGTTAACAATCCGCGGCTTAAGAGAGAAAGAGATAAAATCTCCGATAAGAGTCTTGGTAACCACAAACCCTTCCGAGTATGCGCCGTATGATGTCATCTTCGTCTGCGTAAAGGCGTATTCAACAAGAAGCGTCGCAGAACAACTATCAATTTGGGTGAAAGATACTTTAATCGTTACTCTCCAAAACGGAATGGGCAATCTTGAAACTCTCCTTGATTATTTTCCCAATGAGTTGGTGGTTGGTGGGACGACATCTTGTGGCGCAAATATCCCGCAAGACTCTCCGAATACGGTTATCTTCGCAGGCTGTGGAGAGACACTCATCGGCTCGCCGTTGAAGAAATGGCAAAAAGATGGTTCTCTTGAAACGGTTTTGCGCCTGTTCCGTCAAGCGAACCTGCCTCTCAGAGTGACAGATAACTTATACGGAGAACTATGGGGCAAACTGCTCATCAATGCGGCAGTGAATCCTATTTGTGGATTGCTCCGCATCCGCAATGGAATGCTTCCTAAGATTCCATCCGCATGGAAACTCGCCGAACTCGTGCTCGCCGAAGGTGTATCGGTAGCCAAAGCCGAAGGGATTGAACTCCCTTACCCTGATGCAGCGGCAAAGGTGAAATCAGTCTGCAATGCGACGGCGCAAAATCGTTGCTCGACCTTACAAGATGTCGAGAACGGCAGACGGACAGAGATTGATTACATTAACGGCTACATCTGTCGAACCTCTGAAAAACATAAAATTCCCACGCCATATAACCTCGCGCTGACCTTATTATTCGATTCGCTGTCAGCCGATGTATCAGGAAAACCACGAGAACTCTCTCCATTTAACTGTCGTTTTCTATAGTTCATCAGCCTTTTTATCGCTCTATTCCTTAAATCACGGATGATTTCTTAACCTTTCCACACCTCTTGTGTTTTTATAAGCCCGTTTCTCATATCCTCGAAGAACGCGCCTTATTTGCTCTTTGAGCCTTTTACGACTCGAAGCGCCACCTCGCCTTCAAGCATCCTTGAAGACTCTTGGAAATGTTATCTGCGCATCCATTGAGCATAGGGTCTTTTGTTTGTGTTTGTCAAAAAAGAATCTTGTCTCCTTCATATTCAGATTTTTTTGGAATATTTTTTTCATCTCCGAAGAAAATCATAACTGCAAATCATAGTTAGCGTTGTGAATTCATTTTCGAATCAGTATCTAAAATATCGTTAAAAAAAACTTGAATTTCTGCGTTTATGTGTTAATAAAATTATGTTATAGTCGGAATGAGGCGACACAAATCGAAGACTGTCTTTCTGAAGATGGTGAAGTCCCATTAGACCGTGAGAATCTTCTTCACGGTTTTCTTTCCTTTGGTTTTCATTCTGCGCTTAAACTCTATGCTGGCATTTCGATTTTGTTCAATAAGATTACCAACTCTTTGGAGAATACATAATGAAAGAGGAACCATTAAAGAGTAGTAAGACATCGAAACGAAGTAAGCCACCTATTACCGTTCCGAAGTCGTTCGGTCCTGTGCCAAACCTCGAAGAGTATGTAAGGCCGGACTGGTGGCGGCATATTTTCGACTCCACATATCTTAAAACGGACGGCGATGTAGTTGACGACCAAAACATAACCAAAAAAGAGATAGATACTTTCTTGAGTATTCTTAAAATAGAGCCTGACGATAAAATCCTTGACCTGTGCTGCGGACAGGGAAGACATTCGCTCGAGCTTTCGCGGCGCGGGTTCCAGAATGTTGAGGGGCTCGACCGCTCTCACTACCTGATTCAAAAAGCGAAGGCACAAGCGAAAAAGGAGAACTTACCTGTCAAGTTCAGGGAAGGTGACGCGCGCAAACTGCCATATCCTCCTGACACATTCGATGTTGTCCTGATTCTTGGCAACAGTTTCGGCTACTTCGACACAGTAAGAGACGATTTAAGAGTCTTAAAGGAGGTTATGAGGGTATTAAAGCCATGGGGGAAACTGCTGATAGATGCTGCGGACGGTGAGTATCTGCGTGAAAATTACAAGCCGCGTTCTTGGGAATGGATTGACAAAAAGCATTTCGTCTGCCGTGAACGCTCGCTCTCATTCGACAGACAATGCCTAATCTCAAGAGAAGTCGTTGTCCAAGTCGAAAAAGGAGTCATCGTTGACCAGTTCTACTCAGAGAGGCTTTATACAAAAGAGTCACTTATGGAGCTTATGAAAACGGTGGGTTTTGACGACATTATCTCTCACGATGTTATCTCGCCTGATTCTCAGCGTAACCAGGACCTTGGGATGATGGAAAGAAGAGTAATAATGACAGGCGTTGCGAGAAAGAATTGGACACCTCTGAAGAAGAAAGAAGATATAAAAGAAGTGGCTGTTATTTTTGGCGACCCATCAAGACCTGATAAACTCAAACCTCTTGGGATATTCGACGACGACGACTTTTACACGATTGACCAGTTGAAAGACGCTCTCAGAGGACTTTCAGGTTACAATTTCACCTACTTAAACAACCACAGCACACTCTTGCAGGACCTCATAAAACTCAAAGGAAAAATCGATTATGTTTTCAACCTTTGCGATGAGGGGTTCTTCAACAATCCGAGACAGGAGCTCCATATCCCTGCGCTTCTCGAAATGCTCGGAATACCTTATACAGGTGCAGGACCACAATGCCTCGCTTTCTGCTACGACAAATCGCTTGTCCGTGGAATCGCAAAAGAGATGGGTATTCCTGTGGCTGACGCATTCTTCATCAAGCCCGAAGACACTACCTTTGAACTTCCCTTTGGATTCCCTGTTATTGCAAAACCCAACTTCGGGGACTCGAGTTTCGGAATCACTCAGCGCTGTGTTGCGAACTCCGTCGAGGAACTTACGCTCGCTATAGCGGAAATTCGCGAAAAGTTCGGTTATGAAAAGCCAATACTTGTAGAAGAATACCTAACAGGAAAGGATATGAGTCTTGGCATTATCGGTAATCCTCCTGAATCCTACATCGTGCTGCCCATAATCGAAGAAGACTATTCCTGCCTGCCAGAAGGTCTGCCTCGCATCTGCGGCTATGAGGCAAAATGGCTTCCTGATTCGCCTTACTGGAACATCAAGTCTATTCCTGCCGAGCTCCCCGAACAAACAAAAAGGTTCATTGAAGAATGTAGTCTGAAACTCTTTGAAAGACTTGAAGCGCGAGACTACTGCCGTTTCGACTGGAGGCTCGACGGAGAAGGCAACCCGCATATCCTCGAGGTCAATCCTAATCCCGGCTGGTGCTGGGACGGACATCTTGCGAAGATGGCGAAGGTTGCAGGAATGGACTATCGCGAAATGCTCGAAAACATCTTAAAAGCGGCGGAACAGCGGATTGGCGCAATGCTCATTCACGATAAGGAGACCGAAAAAGAAAACGGTAAAGAGAATGGTAGTAAAGGAAATGGAAACGGAAAACATTCAGAAAGAACAAGCAAGAGCACTACCACTATTAGCGAGAGTTAGGACAAAGGAGTAATATCGATTCCAATCTCAACGAAACCGTAAGCCTCTCCGCTCTCGTAGTATTTCTAATACCATCAAGGCCAAGAAAAGAAATTCTGGATATATGAAAGGGAGATTGGTATCATATAAAAGATGATGAGAAGAAGTTGCCAAAGAGCGTAAAGGGAGAGAAGTATGCGGAAAGAACTCCCTAAATGGTTTCTGCACTCGCTTGAGACAGAGTGGGGCGGAATAAAATTAAGTGAAGAGCACAAGCGCATAAGCGAGGGAGTGGGGCTCCCGCCTGGTACACCTGTTTATATCGGTGAAGAGCGGAAAGGGAAAGTAAAAATCTCTATAATTGATTACAGCGAAACAGAGTTTCAAGAAAAAATAGTGGAGACCGCCGAAGAATGCTTTCCGTTTAAGGAGAAGCCGACAGTCACCTGGATAAATGTCATCGGTGTACACGATGTTAACATCCTTCAAAGTCTCGGCACCCATTTTGGGCTTCACCCTCTCGTGATAGAGGATATAATGAACACTTACAGGCGTCCAAAGATGGAGGACTACGGAGAATACATTTACATCGTCGTCAGGATGGTTTACTACGACAAGGAAACATCCGAAATATCTTCTGAACAAATCAGCATAGTGCTTAGAAACAATACCGTGATTTCATTTATGGAGAAGGAAGGCAATATCTTTGACCCTATCAAAGACCGTATTCACAACAACAAAGGGCTCATCAGAGGAATGAAAGCGGATTACCTTACATATGCTTTAATAGATGCCGTCACGGATAATTATTTTCTCACTCTCGAAAGATTGAGTGAACGCATCGAAGCGATTGAAGAGCAACTTGTCAAAGACCCACAAAAAGAGACCATCAATGAGATTCACAAGACAAGAAGAGAGACACTAATGCTGCGCAGAGCGGTTCTGCCTTTAAGAGAGGTCGTCAATGGACTTCAGCGCCCGGAGATTACGATAATCGAAAAGTCCACAAAAATCTACTTAAGAGATGTCTATGACCACACGGTCCAGATTATGGATGTGATGGAAACATTCCGAGATATGCTTTCAAATATGGTGGAACTATATATGTCGAGTATAAGCCTCCGCCTCAACGAAGTTATGAAATTTTTAACCGTCATCGTTACAATCTTCACAGTACTCACATTCATCGTAGGAAACTACGGAATGAACTTCAGAAATATGCCCGAAATCGAATGGAAATGGGGATATCCCACGGTTCTTATAGGTATGTTGGTCTTATCTTTGATTATGCTGATATGGTTCCGCAAAAAGAAATGGATATGAAAAATACCTATCGCCTCTCAACATTATAAAGGGGACTTCTATGGCTACCATCATTCTGCTGTTGTTCTCAAACATATTTATGACTATCGCTTGGTATGGGCATCTGAAATTCAAAGACAAGCCGCTCTTTCTTGTCATCGTCGTCAGTTGGCTTATCGCCTTCGTGGAATACTGTCTTCAGGTGCCTGCTAACCGCATCGGACATGGACAGTTCACCGCCGCGCAGTTAAAAACAATCCAAGAAGTCATCACCCTCATCGTTTTCTGCGTATTCTCACTCATTTACCTGAAAGAGCCTATAAAATGGAACTACGCTCTCGGATTTGCGCTGATTGCGCTTGGCGCATTCTTCGTTTTCAAAGACTATCAGTTTAAGGCGTCGTAACATCTTCCGTGATTTTAAGAACGGAGCGAAGGTAGTAGCCTGTCAGAGAGTTGGGATTCCTTGCGATTTCTTCTGGAGTTCCTTTCGCCACAACTCTACCGCCATCCTCGCCGCCACCAGGTCCTAAGTCTATTATCCAGTCCGCGGTTTTTAAAACATCAAGGTTATGCTCGATGATGATGAAACTTCCGCCCTGTTCTACGATTCTGCCAATCACATTCAGGAGTTTCTGAATATCCGCCGGATGGAGTCCTATGGTTGGCTCGTCCATTATGTAAAGCGTTCCTTTTGCGCTCCCTTTCGCGAGTTCTGTTGCCAATTTGATTCTTTGCGCTTCGCCGCCTGATAATGTCGGCGATGGCTGTCCTAACTCAAGATAACCTAACCCTACATCGTTCAATGTCCGCAGTATATAATGCAGGCGTGGATGGTTCTCAAAGAAACCGAGCGCCTCCTCGACACGCATTTTCAACACATCAGCGATGTTCTTTCCACGATAGTAAACTTCGAGAGTCTGCCGATTATACCGTTTTCCTTTACAGACCTCACAGGTCACATAAACATCAGGCAAGAAGTGCATCTCGATTTTCTTCGTTCCCTGTCCTTCGCAAGCCTCGCATCTCCCACCTCTCAAGTTAAATGAAAACCGTGATGGTTTGAATCCTCTCAACCGCGCGGATTTCGTCATCGCAAATATCTCTCGTATATATCCAAACGCTCCTGTATATGTCGCGGCATTCGAGCGCGGTGTGCGTCCTATCGGCATCTGCGAAATCTCAACTACGCGCTCGATATTCTCATCTCCATAAATCTCATCGTATTTGCCAGGTTTCTCAAACGAATTGTGAAGCCGTCTGCGTAACGCTTTGTAGAGAATCTCGTTCACTAATGTGCTCTTGCCTGAGCCTGAAACTCCTGAAACACAAACCACTCCCCCAATCGGAAAGGTCACGGTGATTCTCTTTAGATTGTGTTCTCTTGCACCAACAACGCGGATTGATAGATTCGGGTCAATCTTGCGCCGTCTCTCGGGAACAGGAATTCTCAAATCACCTGAAAGATACCGCCCTGTGAGAGATTTCTCACACTTGACGATTTCATCAGCTTTACCTACAAAAACCACTTTTCCGCCATGATGTCCTGCACCAGGACCTAAGTCAATAACATAATCCGCCGCTCTGATGGTCTGCTCATCATGTTCGACCACAATCACAGTGTTACCGAGGTCGCGTAGATGCATCAGGCTGCTTATCAGACGCTCATTGTCGTGCTGATGTAACCCAATGGTCGGCTCATCAAGACAGTAACAGACACCGACGAGTCCTGAACCAATCTGAGTAGCGAGCCTTATACGCTGTGCCTCACCACCTGAAAGAGTGCTTGTATTCCGCTCAAGTGTTATGTAGTGAAGCCCGACATCCACCATAAACTGCAGACGGCTACGAACATCTTTCAAAACCTGCTCTGCGATCTTCCTCCTCTCTTCATCAAGTTGAAGAGAATCAACGAACATAAGCGCCTCGGCGACCGTCAACTTGCAAAACTGATAAATATTTTTGTCCCCTACCATAACCGCGAGGGATTCAGGACGCAACCGCGCTCCTTTACACGCAGGACAGGAGAGTTCACTCATATATTGATGTATACTCTGCTTGATGTATTCACTCTCCGTCGTTTTAAACCTCCGCTCAAGTTCTGTTATCACCCCCTCAAACATTCCGTCTCCGTAAAGGACGAGTCTCTTATGCTCATCAGAAAGCATCCTGAAAGGAACATCAAGAGGCACCCCAAATGTTCTGTTTAGGTATCGAAGAGTCAAAGATCCGCCGAGTCTCAAGCGCGGGTCAAAAAGCGCTCTTATTGCGTGTTGTTCCAGACTGAGAGAATCATCAGGAATGACCACCTCCTCATCTACTTTCATCAGAGTGCCGAGACCATGACATTGCGAACAAGCGCCGTAAGGACTGTTGAAAGAGAACATCCTCGGCGACAACTCTTCAAACGAAACACCGCATTCAGGACAGCCATAATTCTCCGAGAAGATTCTCTCTTCCCACTTCTGCCCTGTATTGAAAGCGACTACAACCGTTCCTTCGCCAAAACGGAGCGCCAACTCGACCGAATCCGTCAGGCGCGCACGCACATCGGGGCTGAGCACGATTCTGTCAACAACTGCTTCAATCGTATACCTGCGTGTTTTAACGAACTTCGGCACAGAATTAGCATCGTAAATCTCGCCGTTTATGCGAACTCGGACAAACCCTTGTCTTTTCACCCGTGCGATTGTCTCCTTGTGTTCGCCTTTCATAAGGCGCACCATCGGTGACAGAACCACAATCCGCGTTCCATCTCCAAGTCCGAGAATCTGCTCAATAATCTCGTCCACACTCTGTTTACGAATGAGTTTTTTACATTTCGGACAGTGCGGTATACCAACCCGCGCATAAAGAACACGGAGATAATCGTAAATCTCGGTCGTCGTCGCCACAGTCGAGCGCGGATTGGCGCGAATATAAGACTGGTCAATCGCAATCGTCGGAGGCAGCCCTTCTATCCCCTCTACATCAGGTTTGCCCACCTGCTCTAAGAACTGCCGAGCGTAACTCGACAAACTTTCAACATACCTCCTGTTCCCCTCAGCATATATCGTATCGAATACGAGAGAACTCTTCCCTGAACCGCTTACTCCTGTCACAACAACCAGCTTATCACGCGGTATCTCTATGCTGATATTAGCGAGATTGTGTTCTCTCGCTCCTATTATCTTTATCACCCGTTCCATATCCACCAACCTAATAGAAAATAAACAAATAATTATACCCGAAGTGGTCGGTTTCATTAAGAACCGAAACCATTTTCTGAAGAAAACAGGAGACTCAGCGCCATAAGTAAAGTAGATAAAACCATCAGATTGTTCTCTTTTCCGTTATGGATAAAGATTACTTCTTTATTCGCTTGAAATTCTCCTATCTTCCGCCTGTCAATCTTTTCTGCATATGTCTGGATATTCGATTAGATTTTTGTTTGAAACTACTCGCCACAGCGAATATAATTTATGTAGAGACGATGATGGAGGAAGTCTCGAATGGTGAAAGAACGCGATAGTGAGGCATTACGAGAGAAAAGGTTAATCTTCTACAAACAAGACATTGAACGAATTAACCGTGTTCTCGAAGAGTTCCAAAAACTCGCAGGCACGCGGAGTAATGTTTTGATTGACAAAGATGGACACCTGATAACGAAGATAGGTAGCACAGAGAGTTATGACCTACCAACCGTAAGCGCGCTTGTGGCAGGTTCGTTCGCAGCGACGAGGGAAATGGCTCGTCTGTTAGGTGAGCAGGAATTTTCCGTCTTGTTCCACCAAGGAAAGCGCGATAACATCCAACTTACGCTCATAGGCAACCGCACGATTCTCGCAACAATCTTCGACAATCAGACGACAATCGGAATGGTGCGCCTTTACGCAAAAGAAGCGTCAGAGAAACTCCAAAAAATCTTCTCCGAGATAGAAGCCCGTAAGGAAGCACCCGCAGGAGCAGAAAGTCTCAGCGCCGACTTCGGAGACAAGGTTAAGGGAGCGCTTGATGAATTCTTCGGAGAATAATCTCCTAATTCTTTATACCACAAGAGGCTCATTTGGGAGATAAAATATGCGTTGTGTCCTTTTTACTCTTGTTCCGATTGTACTTGTCTGTCTCTGTTCCTGTCAGACAACCTTCAACTTAAAAGAAGGCGCCACTGAACTCGAATTCTCAGGTAGTTACCTTTACACAGAGCAACCTGAGTCTGAATGGTATAGACGCGCATTCGTATTCGACACCATCGTCACTCCGTATGTTTACACCGTTTCCCCATCGTTTGAACTACACAATCAGTGGGCGAAAAACAAGTTTCAGTTTATGGGAATTCCGATACACCAGTACACTTGGCTTGTAGCACCGTTCATCGGCGCAACGATACTATTCAGCAACCGCGATGTCATTCCATACATCCGCCCGGTTATCGGTATGGGTTATCAGAAAACCAATACTAATGGCAATGACGACAGCGATAGCTGTTTCGCATTCGGCGCTGGTATAGGGCTGAAGATTCCTGCCTCGTCAGATGTCACATTCAACCTCGAATTCGGCTGGCGCAGATTCGACTGGGATAAAGACTTTGGCGAAGAGGAAGATATTTTCGGAGTCACCGTAGGATTCGCAATCTGGTTTTAACCCTACAGGTTATAAGGATTCGTCCGTCTGATTTTTACTGTGCAACAGACACAAGTTGTGCGTGTCTCTTCCATTGACATTTTGTAAGACCTGTGTTATCTTTCTATTGTCGTACGGAGGTGCTCAAATGAAATTAGCGTATATTGAACCGATTGGTGGCGCAAGCGGTGATATGCTGCTTGGTGCTCTTGTGGACACAGGTGGCGACCCATCAGTTATCGCATCCGCTGCGCAGTCAGTCCTTGGTAAGCCCGTTGATGTCCACATTGAGAGTGTTCGTCGCGGTGCTATTGTCGCAAAATCCGTCAAATTCAACATCAAACTGGAGGAGCAAAAGCGCACCTTAAAGGAGATTGAAACCCTTATTGAAAAATCAACATTAAAAGGTGTAGTTAAGCAACGCACAATAGCAGCATTCAGGAATCTTGTCGAGGCGGAAGCACGCGTTCACGGAGAGCCAATCGAAAGCATAAAATTACACGAAGTCGGCGGTGACGATTGTATCCTCGACATTGTCGGATTTTTTTCTCTCACTGATGCGATGAGGATAAGGTGGTTTTACTGCGGAACTATTCCGTTTGGCTGCGGAGTAGTTCTTGGTGAGCAGGGAGCATTGCCTGAACCTCCTCCGGCTGTCGTCGAACTCTTGCGCGGTTTCTCGGTACGCTACATCGGTGAGCCACATGAAATGACCACTCCTACTGCAGCAGCAATCATTAAAACAATCTGCCAGCCTCACATTCCTCCGCAGATTGTCATCGAGCAGGTCGGCTACGGCGCAGGCTTGAGACAAAAAAATGTGACAGGAATCCCGAATGTACTGCGCATCACAGTCGGTAGACTTTATGTTGATAAAGAGCCGTTTATGTGGCAGATGGAAGCAAACCTCGACGATGCGGAGCCGCGTGTCATCGCACACGCCCTTGAACGGATTCTTTCTTCTGGCGCATCGGACGCTTGGTCAGAGCCAACATACGGGAAAAAAGGGCGTCTCGGAGTCAAACTCTGCGCTCTCGTCACCGATGATGCGATAGAACAGGTCGAAAAAGCGTTCTTCTCAGAAACAACAACCCTTGGAATCAGGCGCCACCTTGTGCAGAGGACGGTTCTCGAACGACACTCCGTCTCACTCCATACGAAGTTCGGAGAATTGTCTCTCAAAGTCGGTGTAAGCAAAAACAGCATCGTGAACTTAAGCATCGAATATGAGACTGCGAAGACTCTCGCAGACGCTCTTTGTGTTCCTCTTAAAACCATCTTATCCGAAGGATTAATTGCTGCCGCCGAAGCTGGAATCTTCGTAGGTGCAACGACTGAGGCTCTCGAACGGCTCGAAAACCGTACCTCCAACCATACATAATCAAGCCCAAAAAATCCTCATCTTTTGCCATACCTGTCTTTTGTGTAGCCGTTTAATATACTTGTCCTTGGTCATTCTCCAAGAATAGAGGGCTGCTACCTATGAAAGCCTAAACGAATGTTGATTAACAGAATAAAATCAAGATAATTAAACCTACAGGGTTGGGTGATGACGGGCTTGGAAAAATTTTTTTTCACAGTCGGAATTCTCGTAACAAGCGTAGGAACGGTCTTTCTCTTGTTCTACATCATAGCGGTTTTCGGAATGGTTTTGGCACAGAAGAATCGTCGCCCGCCGCTTCCTCGTCTTGTACTATTCCTCTTGCGGTCTTACCGCGGAATGCTTACGCCTCTTGCAAAACTCATCCTCGGTGATGAACACGGAGCCGAACACGCCGCAATCTCAATCATAAACAGAATAGACTCCTCCCGTTATTTCAAAATAGCGCCTACTGATAAAATCGTCGTGCTACCGCAGTGCCTACGAAGCGTAGAATGCAAAGCGAAAACCGATGCCTATAAGGGAATCGAATGTGTAGTCTGCGGAAAATGCGTAGTAGGGCGATTGAAAAAGGAGTTCCCCAACTTACGCGTTTTCATAACCCCAGGCGGAACATTCGCAAAAAGAATCGTTTTAACGGAAAAACCGAAAGCGGTATTAGGAGTCGCTTGTGCGGTCGAATTATATGAAGGGATGGTCTTATGCTACAGCCGACAAATCGCCGTACAAGGGCTTGAGTTGTTGAGAACAGGCTGTGTCGAGACAGCGGTTAATGAAAAGAATCTATTTGAGATTGTCCGAGGCGATAAGGGGACGGATGTATGAGAATCTGCGCCTATAAACCAGATAAAACAGTCGAGAGAATCCTTGAGTTAGAGGAGAAGCATAGAAATGATTTTTCGAGTGCTGGATGCGAGTGTGAATAGGGTTTGTGAGGGATTGCGGGTCTGCGAGGAGTTGCTCCGTTTTGCGGGAATCGCAGAAGGATATGAACAACTGAAAAAAATCAGACACAGTCTGCGAAAGATGGTCTCGCCGTATAAATCTCAGATGTTGACTGCGCGAGATTCTGAAACCGATATAGGGCGAGAGGGTAAGAGTTCAAAAGACGAATATGTGCGTGAGGATATCGAAGGAATCTTCAATGCAAATATAAAACGGGCACAGGAAGGAATGCGGGTTGTTGAAGAAGTTCTCAAAACCTTCAGCCGAAAAATCGCAAAAAAAGCGGAGCAATTGCGGTTCGCCTTATATACGGTTGAGCGAAGCTACAGCGCAAGAATCGGTATACATAAAAGACTGCTTGCCTCGAACCTTTATGTCATCACTTCACCAGGCTTCAGAAACGATGTGGTCTCCGTCGTAAGCGAAATCGCAGGAATCGCGGATGTTGTGCAGTTGCGACTGAAGAATGTAAAAGATGTAGAGTTCTTACGGATTGCGGAGAAAGTGAAAAAAGCACTCGAAGGCAGTCAAACAGTTTTTATCGTAAATGACCGCGCTGACATCGCTTCCACCGTCGGTGCAGATGGCGTGCATATTGGCGTTGACGACTTACCGATTGAAGCGGTAAGGAGAATCTTCACCGGAGCAGTTGGAATGACCGTACACAATAGAAGGGAATTGAGAGATTCGCTTAAAGCAGGTGCGGATTATTTGGGTGTCGGCTCTTTTTACAAGTCGTCGAAGGAGACCGCACCTGTCGGTGGGCTAAAACTCGCGAAAATGATGAAGAATGTAAAAACTCCTTGGTTTGCTATCGGCGGAATAGATGAGACGAGATTAGAAGAATTGGTGAATGCGGGAGTAAGGCGAATCTGTGTGATGAGAGCGGTGCTTGATTCTAACGATGCAAAGACCACAGCCATCTCCTTAAGGCGCCGTCTTTTGAGACTGCTTAACAGACTCGACAAGAAATAAGGACAGCAGAACAGATGTCATTTTTGAAAGCATTTGGAACGGTCAGTTCAATAACCCTTATAAGTCGCATATTGGGGCTTCTGCGGGATATTGTCTCAGCCTATTTCTTCGGCGCTTCTCTTCTTTACGACTCTTTTCTAACAGCGTTCACCGCGCCGAATCTGCTGCGTAACCTTTTCGGCGAAGGCGCGCTGAACGCCGCAGTCGTGCCTGTATTCGCCGAGCAACAGAAAGACCCAGAAGAAAGTAAAAAATTCGTCGCATCGCTGTTAGGCTGGGTCATATTGACGGTCGGAGCAATCGTCATCATCGCGGTGGCTACCTCTTTGATTCTTATAACAGGCTTCTCTCTTCCCCCAAAATGGCAGTTAGTGCTCGATATGTTCTGGCGGATGTTTCCTTTTGCGATATTCATCTGTCTTGTCGCAGCATATGGCGCGCTTCTCAATGTCAAGGAGAGATTCTCCGCACCCTCGCTTGCACCTGCGCTTTTTAACGCACTCTGGATTGGCGCATTGCTCATCTTCGGTTTCGGATTGCACTTTGATACAAACAAAGTCGCTTTCATTCTTTGTTATGCGGTGCTCTTCTCAGGGTTTGTTCAATTGCTACTCCAGATATTAAGCGCCCGCAAAGTCGGAATCTCGCAGACCATCTCTTTCAAGCGACATCCGTGTGTCGCGCGTGTGCAAGTGCTTATGCTACCTATGCTCTTTGGGCTCGCTCTGTTTCAGGTAAATGCTCTCGCAGACAGATTGATTGTCTATACATTTGTGCCGAAGGGAGGTGGAGTAACAGCGTTGTTTTACTCCAACAGGTTGGTTCAATTTCCGCTCGCGCTGATAGGAATAGCAGCGGCGACTGCGCTTTTCCCTTCCGCCGCAAAAGCCGTCAAGGAAGGCAAACCCGATAAACTCTACGCTCTTGTCCGCCGCTCCGTCAGAACAATCATCCTGCTTGCGTTTCCCGCCACAGTCGCGTTAATCCTATTAAGATACAACATCATAAAAGTTCTGTTTCAACGAGGAAGATTCGATGAAGACGCCGTCACACGAACAGCAAACACCCTCCTCTTCTATTCCATAGGTCTCGTCTTCTTCTGTCTCGCACATATAGCAACAAGGCTTCTCTATGCGCGTGAGCGAATAAAACCTGTCGTCATCATAACAGGAATCTGCACGGTTCTTAATCTCATTATGAATCTCGTGCTCGTTTTCCCATTAGCAGAAAGTGGAGTAGCACTCTCTACAAGCATCTCCTCAGCGCTTAACTTCTCCTTGCTCGTCCTTGTCGCAGAGAAAGAAGAACGCGCCTCAATTATTAAGGGTTTCAAAGCACTTATTCCTGCAACCTGTGGTTGCGCCGCGATGGTCGCCGCAATACTGCTCGTCGAATCGGCATATTATGGTTTGCTTATAAAGCTCATTTTCGCCGTTCTCGCGGGCGGAGTAGCCTATTCTCTTCCGATTGTTCTGTTGAAGACAGAAGAACTCCAGCGTATAATCGGTAAACATAAAAAGACGAAAGAAGATGAGGAAGAATAAATGCAACGACTCGGTTTCTATAATGCGTCTATGTAGATAAACGGTTATGGGAGAACTGAAGATGAAAAAAGGGTTCACATTGACTGAATTGATGGTTGCAATCGCGATAATGCTCATCATAATCGGCGTGCTGACATACATCTATTCGCAAGCACGGCGTACATTCTCCGAGTGTATGGAAACGACCGAGTTATATCACGGCGTACGCTCCGCTCTCGATATGCTCGAAGGGGAAATAGGCGTCGCGGAGGCAACTCATGATATGGAATTCTTCGAGGATGCATTAACGAGTAAAAACAACCACTACGATGTGACCGAAAAATGGTGGGGACTTGGCAAGAACAATCATATCGGAGAATTTCCTGACACGAAGACCAATTACACTCCCGCGATGACAATCTTTGGCTCAGAGTACACCGACAACAAAAATACAGTCCGTAGAGCCGATATGCTTTATTTCAAAGGGATAACTATGGTTGCAGGGAAGAAACGCGAAGCATTGATTCTCTACCGCCTCGACACCACGAACAAAGAGATGCCCATCTTGAAAAAATATGTTCTCTACAAGGCTGACCCTGCCTCAGGCAAAGATTATGTTGAAGAACCTTCAGACGGCACAGGTCAAGATATTTGCATCGGAGTAACCGACTTAAGAATAGAATACTTTTATGACGACCCTGCCGACACGAAACCACCGAATTTCTATTCCGTTCCAGTCGGACAAAGAAAGACATTCTGCTATTCAGGACGCGCGAAGATTGACGGCGCACGCATCTTAACAATCCCCGATGCAAACGGAAAAGGATTCGATGACCCGACCGCTGACAAGTTCAGACAGATTTCGCCCGGGGCTTCTATGTTCCTCTTCGGTGGTGTTCCAAACGACCCGAAACACTGGCAAAGCAGTTCCGACGGCGATTATCAGGTGCTATACATAAAATACGACGCTCAGCAGAACCCACAAATCGAATTTGCCAAGAGATGGCCCCTTCTTCCCGCCAACATAACCTCGGTCGGTTTCCGAGTAGGATACCTTCCCAAAGCGCTTAAAATCACGCTTCGAGTTATCAGCCGAAAAGGTGGAACAGGACGAACCGTCTCACGAATCATCAGTATCCGCAGTGTTTAATCTTATCGTGTTTCTTCCATCAAATACGCTCTACAAAGAGGCGCTTGCTTAAAAAACTCTCAGTGATAGTTAAAGGTGATGTTACAGGGACGGAAGGTTATTCTGCGTGCATTCTCGGAAAGATGAGAAAGTTCAACATCGAGGCGGCTACTAGGAAGCGCGGTCTTTACATGCTCCGCCCATTCGATTGCGATAATGCAGTCTGTCTGTTCAAGAACATCACCAACGGCTGACAACAATTCATCGCCTGATGAGAGCCTATATGCGTCTATATGGTAGAGTTTTTTTCTGCCGTTGTAGATGTTCAGAATCTTAAAAGTCGGACTTGTCACAAGAGGTTCTCTTACTCCGAGAGCGGATGCTATGCCTTTTACGAAAACCGTCTTGCCGCTACCGAGTTCACCGTAAAGGGCGATAACTCCTGTTCCGATAGCCTCTGCAACTCTTCTGCCGATACAGATGGTCTCATTCCTTGAGTGGCTTATAAACTGTTTTTCCATGGATGTAACCTTCTGGTTTCAATCTTTCCTTTATGCCATTATTCCGCCTAATCCAGATTCCTTTCTTCCGCTGCACCTCGCCGATGACCGTCACCTGTGTCTCAATCCGAGAATCTTTAAGTAAGCGTTCCGCTTCCTTTTTCGGCAGAGTAAAAATAAGTTCAAAATCCTCACCATCACTTAACGCATGTTTCAGTGGAGAGACGCCGTCTTTCTTTGCGAGTTCGACAGCGGCGCTGCTAACAGGAATACGCTCCTCGTAGATGACACAGCCTGTTTTTGAGGCTTCCATCATCCGACTTAAATCGAGAGAGAGTCCGTCGGAGATATCCATCATCGCATTGATTTTATAATTCTGCGAGAGATAAAGCGCCTCGTTGACTCTTGGAGTAAAGCGCAGGTGTTTGCCGAGAATCGAGCCGCCCAGTGTGCCTGTTACGCAGATAAGGTCGTTCGGTTTTGCGCCACTCCGTAAAAGCGGCTTTTCAACGGTCCCCACCGCCGTCGTCACAATAACGACAGGATGAGACCATAGAGTATAATCGCCACCTGCCAACTGCGCACCAAAAGGCTCAAGCGCTTCGATTATTCCCTCGACCATTCTTCTCGCGTATTTTCCGCCATACTTGAAAGTGAGAGCAGAAGCGGCAAAGAGCGCAACAGGTTTTGCCCCCATTGCAGCGATGTCGCTTAAAGAGACCGCCGCAGATTTATAGCCTACATCCTCAGGAGAAGCCTTAAAATCAAAATGCACACCTTCAAGAATGGCGTCGGTCGTAACGACAATCTTTTTCTCTTTGAGCCCTAACACCGCGCAGTCGTCTCCGACACCGACCAAAAGCGGCGGCTTGAACTTACTCATTCGCTTATAAATCCATCTGAGAAACTCATCTTCCATTTAACTTAAACCTCTTTATACCATCGCCACCGATAATTATAATACGACTGGAACTCTCGGAATTAAAAAATGAGGTTATACTTAGCATCCAAAAGCGAAAGCAGAAGGAGACTGCTTGAAGAAGCGGGCTACGAGGTGGTTGTGGTCGGGCATTCAGTAGATGAGCCACTTCCGAATATGCCTGCTTCGTGTTATGTTGTTGAAACGGCGAAACTGAAGGCGCTCTCGGTGCTCAAAAAAATAAAAGGTGACGGAATAGTTCTCGCAGCGGATACCGTTGTCGAATGTGAAGGAGAGATAATTGGGAAGCCGATGAATATTGACGATGCGAAGGCGATTCTTAGACGGGAGTCGGGTAAGACGCAACGGGTTTCTACGGGTGTTTGTGTAATAGACATAAAAACAAAACATATTGAGACTGACTACGATTATGCAATCGTGAAGATGAAAAGCCTTTCGGATTCTGACATCAAACGGATAATAAAAGAAGGAAGAGCGCTTGGCAAGGCAGGTGCTTATGCGATAAGAGAGGACGGGAAAGACGAGTTTATTGAAAGCATTGAAGGGAGAATTGACACCGTTATAGGACTTCCTTTACATCTTGTCGAAGATTTGGTTTCACGGATTAGGAGTTTGAAGTGATGTTCACAGGTATAGTCCAAGGAACTGCGAAAGTAGTCGAAATCGAAATTGCGGATGCAGGGAGGCTCGTCATCGGTTTTTCTGATGCGTCCTCGTCTGTGAGAATCGGCGACAGCGTTGCGATAAACGGCGTCTGCCTTACTGCTGTGAAAAACGAGGGCGACAAGGTCTCGTTTGATGTTATGGGCGAGACATTAAGACGCACGAATCTCGGAGATTTAAAGCGGAACAGTCTGGTTAATTATGAACTCTCGCTTAAGCCTACTGACCGTCTGTCGGGTCATTTCGTCACAGGTCATATAGACGAAACAGGAAGAATCGAAAGAATAGAGAAGACTGCGGCGCAGACCGATTTCTATATAACTTGTAGTGAAAAACTTTTGGAAGAGATTGTCGAACGGGGTTCCGTTGCACTCGACGGAATCAGTTTGACGGTCGCTGAAGTGTTAAAAAACGGGTTCAGGGTCGCCATTATTCCACACACTCTTGAAGTGACTAATCTGAAAACGCGCAAAACTGGTGAGCGTGTCAATATAGAAACCGACATAATAGCAAAATATGTGCGCAATTTCTTAACGAGAATAAAACCGGAAGAAGACGAAAAGAAGCCTCGAATCACAGAAGACTTTCTAAAAGAACAAGGCTTCTTATAAGAGGATTTTCTCCATAAGAAGCATTTGAATTTCTCTATTTCTTTTTAAGTTATTTTTACCACTGCTGTGTAGTTGGATAAGGCGCAGCCGACTCCGCAGGCATTTCAGGCAAATCGAACAAAATCCTATCAATATCCTTGTGAAACTGAGCAAGTTCCTCGCGCCATTTGCGGAAGTGGCGCTTGTTATGTGCCCAGTTAGTCGTCAAACATCCGGAACTGAAAGCCAAAACAAAAACTAAAACTACCAAAACGACATAACGCATATTCGTCTCCTTCATCCAACTTTCAAAGCAGTATTGTGACTAAAATATTATAGTTTGTCAAGTATTTTTTGTGCAAATTTTCCCCCTAAAAAAAGGGCAGCCCTGCAAGAAGGACTCAAGCCTTCCAGCAGGGCAATGCCCAGGAGGGGGTGGAGTTTTAAAACTTCAACACCACCTCAAACAGTCCCTGCGCAAATGTCTTTCTTAAAGTGTCAAGCACATAATGGCTATTTGCAACTACACCGAAGCCGAATTTGAATGTAAGCGCCTCACCATAGTTCCATTTGCCGACCACATCTACTTCGGTTCCAATCTTGTCCTTCGCCGTATAGTCACGAGCGCGCTCGAATACCGCACCTAACACCAAGAATTTGAAATCACGAGCAGGTGTGAAACCGACGCAGAGTTTCGTCGCTTTGTAGTTCGTGTCCAAGTCGAACCCGTAACGGTCCTCCTCGATTATCAGCGTCGAGTCTATATCTTCGTATGCGATGAAATCCTGATTGCGCAAGTCGTGCGGATTCTTGTCACCCGAAATCCACCAGTAAGAGACATCAAAGAAGAAGCCCCAGCCCTTGTAGTCCTTCTCTGTGACCCCGGGAGCGTATCTGACACCGCCATAGCCTGCAAACGCCAACTGCTTGATTGTACCGTCTCTTGAACTGAGCCAGTAGTAATCATCACCTGCCGGCGGGCGCACAAATCCTTCATAAAATTCCCCTGTCTGTCCATAAGCTTCACCGTAAACTTCAAGCCCTTTCATTGCCTTCCAGTTAAGCCCGCCACCGAATGTGTAGATTCTCGAATTAGCATTCATCCCAAACGAAGTCAAAGCGAGCATTGCGGCAACTTGCGACTCAGTCTTCTTCGGATACCATAACTGCCCAACTATACCCAAAACATCGCGGTCCTGATTCATATACTTCGTTTCAAGAACCGTCATTGCAATCAGGTCAATCTGCGATTCAAAAGAGACTTGTGAAGCAGCGGGTGGAACGGTAGGTCTCACTGAAAGGACTAATCCGCCTGCTTCAACGCTACCTGGCGCACGCTGATTGAAACTGAACCGATTCGAATAAACAGCAGGTTTTGAAGCAGTCGAGCGGTCCATAGGCCAGTTGCCATAGACCATACCTGCAAATGGGTCTTCCGATTCACCGATTCCCAACAGGAATGCACCGTGTGTCTCTGTCATCTGGTATCTTACCTCCTGAACGCCGAGCCGTAGAGTCGTATACTTTGAAAGAAAATCTCTCGCCTCAAGATATAGTTGAGAAATCTCGAGTGTGCGGCTTGGATAGTCAATCGTGCCTGTCAATTCGATAGGTCTCGCTCCGAGATAGTCATCAAGATAGTAAGGCGTCCTCAATTGAATAAACGCTGACATCTGCTCTTTTAGAGAAAATTTCATATCGAGAGTCAGCGTTGGGTCTGTGAATGCCGCATTCTTTCTGTAACTGCCGGCAGTTAGAAAATCACCGATGTCCAAGTCCTGCCAAATCGTGTCGAGAGAAAGCGTGCCGGAAATCTCAAGAAGTCGCGATTTCTTCAACACTACTTCCCCCTTACTCGTTTCCTCGGCAAGCAACTGCACGCCGATGGAAACAGCCATCACAACAGCACAAATCACACACCACTTTTTCATAGTGGCCCCCTCCAAAAAATCCCCAAAACCTAAAAACTGCAATCCCAAAATGGCAAAACCAACTCTGCCAATTTCAAATCTTCCTCTGTGGTAACTTTTATATTACTCGAGCGCCCTTCACAAAGAGCGACCGTCCTTCTTATGCGCTCGACCACCTGAGAATCGTCCGTCACTTCGCGCACATCAAAATTCTGTGTGTAAGCTTGTTGAATCAAATCCCTCGAGAACGCCTGCGGAGTAAGTGCCCGATAAAGCCCTTTTCTCGATACAGTCCTTAAAACGAAGCCGTCATCAGCCCGTTTCAGCGTGTCGTAAACAGGCACCGAGACAACAGCGGCACCATAGCGCTTCGCACCTTCAAGAACATTTTTTATCTCTTTGACAGTAACGAAAGGTCTGGCTCCATCGTGAATGAGCACAAGCGAGCAGGTTTCAGGAACGACACTTAATCCGGCACGCACAGATTCTACTCTTGTTGCGCCACCGTAAACCAACGCATCCGCACCGAATATTTTCGCTTTTTCTTCGTTCACAACTCCTGCCTCAACATCACGCCTTGAAACGACCAAAACAATGAAATCTACATCTTTGACGCGGCGGAAGGGCGCTATCGCATAGGAAACAAGAGGTTTGCCCGAAACTTCGAAGAAAACTTTGTTTATAGGCTTCTTCGCTCTAATTCCCGCCCCCGCCGCAACTACCACACATCCTGCCTTCATAAAACTCATCCAACCCCCTCTTCTTATCTATCGGCAGTCCGATTGAGATTTTTAAGTCAAAACTGCCGTAATCGGTTAAATTCGTCAAAAACTCGTTAAGACGCATCGCACCAATTCCTGATTAAACGCTATTAGTTTAGGCGTTATGGCAAGCCGGTTTTTGAGCCCTTTAATTTTTTGTTTGCTTCTTTTCCGAAGCATCCTAAAATAAAATGCGTTGTGCCATTCTCTATGCTGCAAATCGATAATGAACCACAGACTCCAATCGCTTATTTAACCTCACATTCAAACGCCTCGAACAATTGTGAGAAAGCGCTTTCATCCAGCATCGCACAAGGCTTGAAACTCTGACAGAGTCCTCTACTCGTCGCAAACCGCACATCAAACAACATCCTTAAATCTCTCTATGAGAAATTTCAAAAGAGTATTAGAAGGTATAACAATTTTTCTTGTGATTGCTTGAAAAACCTGGTACAATCCACTTTGTGGCTGTCTGAAAGTCAACGGTAATACGCAGTCAGAAATTGGTTTACAAAGTTGGGAATGTAAAAACGAAAAGTGCTTTGTAAGGAGTAACTCCGGCAGGGGTAAACGATTTTCTCGTAAGACCAATATGACACAAAGACATCAAACAAAAGAATGTGAAATTCCGGAAAGTCTAATCAAAAAATGGAGAAAAGATATTTTAAGTTTCTCACCAGTAATAAAAATAAACTCAAAGGGCGAAAATGTCTTGGGACATACCGCACCTTTTCCGGAAGATATTCCTGAAATGGCAGTTTTATTTTATTCATATCCAGAAGAAATCGTGTTAGATCCTTTTGCGGGAAGTTTTACAACTGCAATAACTGCTTCCAAATATAAAAGAATAGGGATAGGAATAGAATTGAATAAACATTTGTTTCGTGAAAGTGTAATAAAAATATTAAGAAAAGAAGTGTCTCAGATTGATATATACGGTAGCATTATTAAAAAGTGTATAAATTCTCGTAAAACGGGTCAAGATAGGTCGGAAAACTCGGATTTCAAAGGACGCTGCATAAGAGATAATACCGCTTCTCGAGGCGAGCCCCCTTCAAACAGAATCTTGTAAACCTCCCTACTTATAGGCACTTCGACTAACAATTGAGTAGATAGTTCGACGACCGATTTGCTCGTCCAGATTCCTTCTGCGACTTTCTCCATCGTGGAAAGTATCTCTTTCAGTTTTTCGCCGCGTCCGATTCTTTCGCCGACTTCTCTGTTTCTGCCGTGTTTTGAAAACGATGTCGTAATCAAATCACCGATTCCTGATAGACCGAAAAAGGTCGCCTTCTGTGCGCCGAGTTTGGTTCCGAGTCTCACCATTTCCGCAAGTCCTCTTGAAAGCAAAGCGCTTTTCGTATTGTCTCCGAAACCGAGCCCGTCACACATCCCCGCAGCAAGAGCGATGACATTTTTGAGTGCGCCACCAAGTTCAACTCCAACAGGGTCGGAATTCGTATATGGGCGAAACAAATCCGTTGCAAAAACATCCTGAACGAACTCCGACAGTTTTTTATCTTGCGAGGCGACTGATACAGCAGTCGGAATCTTTCGGGCAACCTCCTCGGCGTGAGAAGGACCTGAAAGAACAGCAAGTGGAATATCACCTAACACATCGCGGATAATCTCCGTACAGCGCTTATGAGTGTTCTGTTCAAGCCCTTTCGAGACGGAAACAATTGGGGTTCCTTCCTTGTAATAAGGTTTGAATCTCTCAAAGACCGACCTGACGAATTGTGTCGGAACAGCGTTTATCAATAATGCCGCATCTTTGCAGACATCGCGAAAATCGGAAACAAGCGATAACTCGTTTGGGAGTCTGACTCCAGGTAAAAATTTGAAGTTTTCGCGTCTTCTGCGCATCTCTTCGGTATATTCAGGGAATGCACCCCAAAGTGTAACTTGATTACCCTTCGATAAAAGAAGAAGCGAAAGCGCGGTACCCCAGCCGCCATCACCAATCACACCTATCTTCACTACACTGCCCTCAATTCGCTTGCCTTATGATTGTAACCCTGTTATCATTTCTTGTAAAGTGACAAAAAGAGTAACAGAAACGGTTTTAACTCTTGTAGGATAGAGCAAAACCTGGGTAGAAGACAAAACTATGGAGAGTGAGAACAAAGACAGAGAAGAATCGGAAGTAAGGGTTACAAGGAATTCTTCCAAGATTGTGGCGCTCTGTGTTGCGGTTGTGCTCGCAGGACTCGGAATGGTCGGACTCTTGTTTTCGATGATGAGTATGTATGATAAAGAGACATTCCTACCCGATGAGTGTTTCTCTCCGAGGGCAAGTAAGCGATGGGCTGCTTTGCGCACATACAAGGCGCCAAAAAATAGCGCACTTGAAAGCCTTGAGATGGTTCTCTCGTCTGACCCTTCACCGCTCGTACGAGCGGAAGCGCTTGAGTGTATATGCCGTAACTTTCCGCATAACGCTTCATCCGCCATCAAAACTGCTTACGATACAGGAATTCCTCTCTTGCGCCGTGCCGCTTTGTATCTCATCGATTCTTACCGATTAGAGTCCAGCACAAAAGATGTAGTCACAGACGCATTAAAAAGCGGAGAGGCGGATACAGTCGCTCTTGCCGAAAAGATTCTCAAACGGCTTCCAGATTCCGAGCGCAAGAATTTCACATCATCCACGCAGAAGCAATCCGAGGAGCACAAGGAAGCCGGCGATAATAGCAGCGGTGATGGTGAGCGCAAGCCTTGAATCAAGCAGTTGCTTGAGCCGTTTCTTGAAGATTCTCAACAAAACAGCGGCGGTTGTGCTTGCCAATGCTGAATGGGTTTTCCCGCTTAAAATCCTCTGAATCGATTCTTTCACTATCGTAGGATTAGAGGGCCTCTCATCAGGTGATTTGCGCATCATCCACAGAATAAGAGAGCGTGTTGCAGGTGTAATATTCACATCCACAGGAAACTTAACCTCGTCTGTTATATGTTTTGCTGCTGTCTCCTGCGGTATTCTACCCTCAAAAGGCGGTCTTCCGACGACCATATGATAAAGGGAAGCTCCTAACGAATAGATGTCGCTTCTTATATCAATATCAACCCTTCCATGCGCCTGCTCAGGAGAAAGATATTCAGGCGTTCCCATAATCAGTCCCATCAGCGTAATATCATCCGAGCCACCGATGGGTTTTGAAAGTCCAAAATCGCACAGTCGTGCGCAGCCGTCTCCATCAACTATTATGTTCGACGGTTTTATATCCCGATGGACTATATTCCGCGCATTTGCATATTCTAACGCATCCGCCACCTGCATAACCAGTCTTAAAGCCTCATCCTCGCTCATCCTCCCTTTCTCGTTTATCAATTCTTCAACCGTCTTTCCTTCCAAGTACTCCATAACGATGAAATATCTTCCACCTGTCGTCTTACCGATGTCAATGATTGGGACGATGTGGGGATGCGAAAGTTGGGCGAGGACTCGCGCTTCTCGGAAGAAGCGTCGCACGAAATCTTCTCGTTTCGCCAACTCCGATGAAAGAATCTTAACAGCACACCTTTTGCCGATGTCCTCTTTCTCCGCAACATAGACATCTCCCATTCCGCCTTCCGCGAGAAGCCGAACAATCTTATAGCCTGGAACGATGATTTTCTCTCTCATATCGCACGCCTCCTCTTATATAATAACGAAAACGGACTGGATTGGGTAGTTTTAACTATGATGAAAGTGATAAAAGTCAACTCATTCTTTGACGGAACCGGTTATGTTAAAAAGCCTGCGGAAATCGTAATAGACGGAGCATCAATCTCATCTGTGCGCCTTTCACACTCTAAAAGAAAAACTTCTTCTTTGAACGCCCGTTTCGCCACACCCGCTTTCATAGATTCCCACATCCACATCGCAGGCTACAGCAAATCCATAATGACGGTCAATCTAACAGGAGTAACGACGATTGAAGAGCTGAAAAGAAGGCTCAAAAACGCTCCAAAAGTTTCCGGATGGGTCCTCGGCCGCGGCTGGGAATCTTCACATCTCGACTTCATTCCGAACAAAAATATCCTCGACAAGATTTTTCCCGATACCCCCTGCTCTTTGCGTTCAAGGTGTGGTCATTCTTTGTGGATAAACAGCGCAGCACTTAATACAGCATCAATCACTGCGAAGACAAAACCACCTAACGGTGGTCTCATCGAACAAGATGAAAAAGGAGACTTAACAGGAATCTTGAAAGAAAATGCTATAACTCTTGTTGAGCGTGTAGCACCTTCTCTTTCTGAGTCGAGCACTTTCTCTAAGGCGATGAAGGTTGCTTTCAAGAACCTTGTGTCTTACGGTATCGGTGCAATCTGCGTTGTTGCTGAACCTAATGATGTCGAAAACATCAGGAAAGCGAATCCAAAATTCCCTATGCGAATCCTCGTGGAAGAGAAACCGTCTAAGATTCTATCGCTTGACGAGTTTGACTTTGACGGAGTGAAACTATACAAAGACGGCGCACTTGGAAACTCCGGAGCACTTATGAGCCGACCATATGCGGGCACAAAAAACTTCGGAATAGAGGTTATAAGCGATTCTGAACTCGAAAAGGAGTTGCTTACCTCTCTCGGGAGAGTAAAGATTTTCGCTGTGCACGCAATCGGAGACCTCGCAGTCGAGACGGTAGTAAGATTATTCGCTCGCCACAGTGAAGAAGCCCAAAAGAAAAAAACCATTCTTCGCGTAGAACATTTCCAGACGGCGAGTATTATTACTATCCGCAGAGCAGGAAGATTTAACATAATAGCATCCGTTCAACCGATACAACAATACGGTGATGTAGAAGCGGCGAAACAACGGCTGAAAACACGCGCTCGCCTTATGTATCGGCTCCGGAGTATGCTCGATGCAGGTGTCAAACTCGCTTTCGGCACAGATGCACCTGTTGAGCCACCTGATACCTGGCGCAACATTCAAGCCGCTCTCGACATCGGCAAAGAAGGTGTATATGCTGATGAATCGATTTCGCTCTTAGAAGCAATGAAAGGATACACATCTTCTGCGGCTCTTGCTTCCAACTTCCCCGCACTCGGAAGAATCAAAAAAGGCGCTTCCGCTACCATCGCGCTTTACGACGAAGACCCGTTCGAGTATGTCCTCAAAGGAAAAGACCTTAAAGAACTGCGTCCCGTATCAGTCATCGTCGAAGGCGAAACCCTCTTATAAAATAAAGAACCTTACTCTTTTTCATTTGACACTTTTGTGACTTTCGAGTATATTTTAAATGGATTTAGCATCTATAATTAAATAGCGGGAGGAGGAGATAGTCTATGCGTTACTTTCTATCCCTATTTTTGGCTTTTTCTCTAATCCTCGCATTTGGCTGTTCATCAAAGGAAAAAGAGAAAGGACCCAAACCACTTTCGACGACCTGTTCGCCAAATGGAGGCGATTTCGTGAACGGCTCGTCAGTAAATGTCACCCTCACAGCGAACAAAACAGGCGCAACAATCCATTATGGAATTGATGACCCTAACGCTGGACGAAGTGCTACTGACACGGTGAGTTTTACCATTGGGCCTGCAAGCGATAAAACAATCAAAGTCTATTATTGGTCAGAATGGACAGACCCTAATACAGGCAATAAAGAATTGGAGAATGGCGGTGTGCCAAAGGAGGCTACCTTCGTATTTAAGCCCGATTGGCTTCCGCCGACGGTCTCCATAACACCATCAAGCGGCAAATATGGTGAGCGCTCACAGGTCAATCCCATAAAAATCAGCGCACAAGACCAGCATTCTAATGTAACGCTCCATTATCAGACACAATCAGACGGTGGTGGATGGTCAAGCGAGCAGACCGCTGGTGGCTCATCAAAGACGGCAGAGGCACAGGTTACTTGGCCCGACTCCGCTATGGTCTTCGAAGTAAAAGCGTGGGCCCAAGACGCGCTCGGCAATCAAAGCAGTATAGTTACAGCAAAATACGAGATAGACTTAACTCAAATGGCGAAGAGAGTTCTTGACCTCATCAACGAGAAACGGGCTCAACAAAACCCTCCGCTTAAAGCCCTTGAATGGGACAACAACCTTGCCGCTGCCTGCCAGGAACACGCTGACCAACTCGCCGCAGCAGGCGGCACCAAGTACAGCCCTGCCGACCCCGGTGCAGACAACAAGAAACTCCAAGACAGAACGAGTTACAAGTACGCTTATGGTGGAAAAGGCCCTAACACAGCAGAAGGTATCTTCAATCTCTGGTGGGGCAACGCTCAAATACAAGGCTGGATGTTGGCGACAGATGTGACCAAGTTCGGTTGCGGTTTCGAAACAAAATATTGGATTTGGATTGCAGCCGAACGCTAACCAGATAAACAGAAATTGAAGGGGTGCCGTTTTACGGCACTCCTTTTATCTTAGGCTTTTCGCATTATGTTCGTGTTCGTCATCGTCCTTTTCGTGCTCGTGTTCGTGCTCCCCGTGTTTTTTCATAATCGCCTCAACCCGCTTCTGCATCTCTTCCAGTTCTTTCTCTTTAAGCAACTGCTCAAATTTCTTTAAGGCGGCAACAAACAGTCTCTCTATGTAAGGAGTAAAAATTCCGTCCTCATAATCGAGTATCGCCTTATCAAGGTGTCTCAGAAGTTCAACAGGCAGGTCGGCATCAAGCGCTGCATAAGCAGATTCCAAAGAGTCCATCTGTGCAGATAGTTTCCCACTATCCTGCTTTTCCGTTTGCAAAAGGGTTCTCTCGTAATGCTCCTTATAAATCAGCCCCCCGAGTCTAATGAAAATTTTTCCATCTTCTCTAAGAACAACCGATGTCTGAGGGTCAACCATTTGGCGTATGAGAAAACTGCCAATCTCTCTGCCGTCAGTTCCTTTTACAGACACAGCGTTTGAAATAAGAACAACAGGCTTCTCTTTTTCAAGATAGAAATCGTCAAGACTCGATTGAAAATCGGCTTTCAGTCCTGAAAGATTAAGACTGCCATTCTGTTTCTGTCCGATTCTTGTCTTTCCTTGCGGAAGCAGACCGCAGCAATACGGAAGCATAAAAAGGGTATTAAGAGAAATCTCCTTCGCATCCGCCTCGCAAATGCCATCCGCTCGTCTTCTCAAGAAGAAAAAACCAGGGAGGGGTCTTTTTTCTCTATTATCCTGCATATACTCCGTCAAATCTTTTCCACTGACAAGGTATGAAACTAACCTGTATCCGAGCCGTTGAAACATAACAGCGACCTTTGAAGTTCCTCTTTGGGTATAATATACGACTGCTGATAACGCTTCCTCATCAGCAACAGTCTCGCTGACTGTTCTCTTGTCGGTTAAGCCGCTTTCCGTTTTTTGTTCCTCAATCCTCGATTTTACCGAATACAGAAGCACCGTGCCATCAGATATTCCGAAAGAAATCTCCACCTCATACGAAAATTTAGAAGCGCTAAAAAGAAGGACGAAACAGGATATAACAAGAAAGAAGAACAGGATCGTTCGGAGAAATTGTCTAATTGAATGAGCCTTCATTTCTTTTCCTTTTCGATGCGGATTCGCGCCCAGCGGCTCTTCCCGACTTTCAATATAGCACCATCTTTTATCGTTATGTGTTGTTCAGGGTCAGTAATTCTCTCGCCATCAATGGAGACACCGCCTCCTGTTATTAGTCTCCTCGCTTCAGATGAAGTCTCCGCAAATCCAGAATGTTTTATCAGTTCAACAGTCCATAAAACATCCGAGTTTACCACGACATCCTTGATACCATCCGATGGAACAGTCCCCTTGCAGTATGCGTCTATCAGAGATTTGGCAACCTCTTTGCTGTAGAATCGAGAAATAACCTCTTCCGCGAGTCTCAATTTTGCTTTTCGCGCATCATCTAACGAGCAGAGCTCTTTTATCTCCGCTTCTTCAAGGTCTGTAAGGAGAGTAAGATATGTTTCCGCAAGCGAATCTGGAATAGAAAGCAGTTTATCGAACATCGTCTTCGGAGGCTCATCAACTCCGATGAAATTGTTGTATGTTTTGGACATCTTCTTCAGACCGTCTGTCCCTACAAGAAGCGGCAAGGTGATGCAGACCTGAGGTTCTTGCTTAAAATCTCTCTGAACCATTCTTCCAACCGATAGGTTATATTTCTGGTCTGTTCCGCCCAACTCTATGTCAGCCCGCACCATTACAGAATCATAGCCTTGCATCAGAGGATAGAAAAACTCGTGAAGCGAGATTGGAATATTGTTCTCGAATCTGTTTTTGAAATCGTCTCTTTCCAAAAGGCGCGCAACGGTCATCTTAGAAGCTAACTCCATAACTTCCGCAAAACTCATATGACCAAACCACTCGCCATTGCGCCTTATCTCGAGGTTCTCTTTAAGCAGTAGTTTTTCCGCGTATTCAAGAAAGAACATTGCGTTCTTATTCACAGTCTCATACGTAAGGCGCTGGCGTGTTGCACTCTGTCCTGATGGGTCACCAACCTGCCCTGTATAGTCGCCGATGATTAGCACCGCTATATGACCCAACTGCTGGAACTGCCTTAACTTGTTCAGAACGACTGTATGTCCAAGATGTAAATCGGGAGTCGTTGGGTCAATGCCCAATTTCACGCGTAGAGGAACTCCTCTTGCGACCGCTCTTTCAAGTTTCGCAACTAATTCCTCTTCTGGAAAAATCTCGACTACACCTTTCTTTATCCGCATCAGTTGTTCATCAACAGGCATCATCTCTATTTCTCCTCATAAGGCAGTTTTTCTGTTTTGCCGTCCGTATATCTACGAACAATCCATTTCTTCCCGTCTGAATCTTCTATAATCTCCTCAGTATACGAACCTGACGCAAGTCTCGAACCGACAACCTTACTCAACCGCTCTACTCTCTGTTCTGCATCCGCCTTATGAGAGCCGCCAAGTACAAGGTGTGTCGAGTAATACTCAAGTGCTCTTTTTGGGTCTTCAAACCCTTCCTCATAAAGTCTTCCAAGCCAATAAAGCGGCTCCGCCCACCGAACATCAAGAATCACAGCCTGCTTCAAATCATTCGAAGCACCTGAATAGTCTTTCAGGCTCATTCTCGCAATCCCTCTGTAAAGATGTGCCTCCTTCAAACCACGCATCCGCCTTATCGCATCACTTAAAACACGCTCTGCGTCCTCAAATTTCCCCTTCTTCAAAAGTATATTCCCCTTCAATGTCAGCATATCCGTCAAAAGTTCAATTGGAACATCAGGATACCTCAGAACTGATACTATATGAGAGCGATACGAAAGCGCCTGTTCCACATCCTTTAACGCCGAATCGGTATCGTCTTTTTTAAGATGCGTCAGCGCACGCAGATAATATGTCTTTATGTAAAATGGGTCAGAACATCTTTCCGCAACAGATAGACGCTCTTTCACATAAAGCGCCTTTGTATATGCATTAATCGCCTCATCTACATTACCCTGCATTAGATATATATCCCCATCAGCGACATACGCCCTCATACTGAATGGTATAATAGTCGCCGCTTTTTTCGTGTCCGCCAAAGCCGCATCAAACTGCTTCAGTTGTGCCAGTCGCAAACCCCTTTCACAATAAGCAAGATATAAACGATACCCCAAAGGCGCATTCCTGATTGCTTCCGTATGCCGTCTTACCTCAACATCATCAAAAGGAACTACTACTTCAATCGGCGGATATACCTGCTCGTTCAACCTCGGTGCGCCTTTCGTAATAAGCGCTACCCTTCCTGTTCCCAATTCCCCCACTACTATCTGGTCATCCATCCCTGTCGCTACCGAGAACGGCAGAAAGAAACTCGCTTCCTCCACTTTTCCATCCCGCTTCCCCACAGAAAATCCGCTAATAGTGGCAACATCACCATCTGCAGTAACTCGACGAATAGCGTTGTTCTTACTATCAGCAACGACTAACGAACCATCTGATAACGGAGAGAGACCCAAAGGCTCATTGAAAAGTGCATTTATCCCTTTACCGTCCAAATGTCCCTCAAAATCTCGCACCCCTGCAACGGTGACAAAAGTCTTCATTCTCTCATCATAGGATTCCACCACATGCCTGTTCGTAAGCGTTATGTATAACTTTCCCTCAGAACAGGCTATTCCACCGACAAGTCCATCAACGCCAAAACTGTCCAAAGTGCTACCATTCTCATCAACGACCAGAATCCTTCTTTGTATATTATCCGCAATATATATTCTGCTTCCATCAGCCGCAATGGGAACGATTCCAAAATTGTATTGTGCCCCCGGGTGCTTAAATTGTGCGGAGATGTCAACATTTTTTACATCTTTCTGAGCGAGGTCAATAAACCGTATAGTCTCTCCATCAACAAACAGAAGACTTCCCTTAAAGAAGGTAAAAACCGTCGGAGAAAAAGCCGCCTGCTCGCCGCTCACTAATTGCAGACTTTCGCCCTTCTTCAACATAGATATGTTCTTGAAATCGCTGATTAACAGTCGTCCTTCAGGGTCAAATTGAACACAGGAAAGGCGTGGAAAAAGTCCAAGCAACGGTGTAAGCGTTGGAGATTGACCTGCTCGCACAGTAACCACTCTTAACGATGGGTCATAAAGGACAATCCCTTTTCTTGCTTTTCCATAAGCATCCATCACATATTGCTTGAACCACTGGTCAGTTTTCATCGGCTCCGTCATCTTCGCAAGATGTTCCTTGATGAATACAAGCCTAACAGCAGCGAACCTCGGTGTTCCTGAACGAAAAGCGTCCCTGTTATTCGCAACCCACTTAATAAGTCCCTCCTGGTCTAACCGCACAAACTCAGCACTCCCCTTAGGCAGAATCTTCGATAGAAAAAACGCCGTAGAATCGCGCTCTTGTCTCACCATAACTTCGGTTTGAGAGAGCGATTCTATGACCCCGCTTGCAAAATCTTGCGCTATTTTCTCTTCAATTTCAGGATGGGCTGCATCGTAAATCTTGTAAAACAGTCTTAAAAAACTCCCAAACTCCACAAGCAGCGCATAGTTCAGAATAAAACTGACTATCCTCTCATCATACGCCACTTTATCGGAGAAGCCTAATTCTTCAAGCCATCGCTCAAAAGCAACAGCCTTCGCTGACGGAAAAATAAAAGAGTTGCTGCTGGCATCATATGTCGGCAAGACCGCACCCTTCGAAAAGAAATACGATGGCTGTAATTCCGGCGACACTCCGTACCGCGATATGTGTCCGAGAAGATATTCAAGCATCTTCTCTTGGGAAAGTCCTACCATCACGGAAGGGCTATCAGTGCTTCTCTTTGAATCAGTCTGAACCGGCGGACCGCTTTTGCAACTAATAACCAGAACCATCGCCAACAACGCCAACTTGCGCATAAAAATCATCCCCATAAAACCCTTATTGATGATAAACTCTAACAACACAACTGTCAAGAAGACACCATCAACTTATGGTGATATTATAGATTATGAATATACGATGTAGTATAATTAAGAAACAGAGATTTCCGGAGAAGATGGAATGAAAAAGGTATTATCATTGATAGGTGTCTTTCTAATTACTTCCGCCTGTTTCACGCAGGATGTGCTTGAACAGGTGCCTGACGAATGGCGCTCAGCCGTTAATGAAGCGCTACAAAAAGCAGGAGAGAACAAACCAGCACTCATAAGGGCACTTGAAGAGACAAAAGACCCTGAAGAGTTAAGAATAGTCGCCTTTTGCATAGCCCAGAGTGCCTATAGATATTTCGGCGGCATTGGGAAGGAAACCAGATACGATTGCACCACCTTAAGCGCGGAGTTATTGCTAAAAAACGCTCGACTTGCGCTTGAAACGCGGAGAAAAGAATATCCTTGGGCACAGAGACTCGACGACGACAAATTCCTCAGATTCGTCTGCGCTTACCGCAATGAAACCGAACAGGTTTTCGAGTTCCGCGAGTATGTCAAAGCCTTCGATGACTTGAAGAATAAGGTTGACGAATATGCATGTCTCTACCGCGACGCAGTAAGTGACAACAGGCGCATAGAAGTTTTTAAGGAGATGGTCTACTTTATAAATACCGTCTGGTTTGCCAAGAAGGTGAAATATCAGCCGCGAGGAATGCCTGATTTGAATCTCAAACAGTTATTAGAGCAGGGATGGGGGAGATGCACAGATTTAACGAACGGGCTGATTGCTATATTAAGGACATTCGGCGTTGCAGCAACAGGAGCAAGAGCAATCTGGTGGGCGAAAGAAGATAGCAATCATCTTTGGACTCTCGTTTGGGAGCCAATCGAAGGCAAGTGGTTGAGTATTGACAGCGCAGGTGGTGGAGAGAACAACGAAGCGTACTTCAAAAAGTTCATCGGTGATGACAAAATAGGCAAGGTCTACATTATAACTCCAGGAGAAGAGCGCTCAGAGGTCTACAAGAGAATAAGCAGAGCCGCAGACCCCTGGCTACCGGATTATCTTGAGTGGTATTTGTTAGGGCGACCAATGGTTGACGGAACCGCGATGTTCGGAAAGGTGGCGGATTTAAAGTTAGATGGGTTGCCAAGCAACGCTTCTGTGTTTTTGTGTGCCTATAACAGCGGTTCGTGGGCAGCACTCGATGCGACCAAATCCAGCGAAGACGGAAAAGCGGTTTTCAAGGATGTTGGGGCACAGGATGTCCTTTATGCAGTCTGCACGCCGAAGATGACGAGATTCGGAAAGGCGCTTCTTCCCATCAAACCTCCGTTTATCCTGAAAGAAAACGGAACGACCGAATCGACAGTCGCACTCGAAGACTCAAAAGGAGAATCTTTTCAGTCGGAGATAGAGAAACTACCTCCTGAGACCGTATTTACTCTCCTTGCTTGGACAAAAGAAGGATTTAAGGAAGTAAGTCGCGGAAGAACGGACAAGAACGGCATCGCACATATCTACAATCTGAAATCTGATGTAGTCTATCTCATCGCATATAAAAAAGACGGAAAGACGGTCACGACAAGGCCATTCATCTTGGAGTAAACGGGATGAAAAGAACAGCAATGATCCTCATTGTTGGAATGGTCTTTATAGGTTGTCTTTTCTTTGTTGCGCTTTGCGAGGAGCCTTCAAAAGAACCAACAACAATCGATTCGTATCAAAAGTGGCTTATTGAAGAAATCGTCTTAGGAAAATATAAAGAGGCGCGAAACGGATACCTTGAAGTCGCCTCAAAAACCGAGGATGAGCAACTCAAATGGATATGCTTTTTCAGAGCGGCACTTTGTGCGGAAAAATACGGCAACTTCGCCACAGCAAAAACCGAATATGAACAACTCACCAAAAACTGTAAGTTTGAGAATATCATTGCAGCCGCTAAAATGGCTCTTTTGAGAATAGAGACTCTTTCAAAACAGCGTTCAAGAACCATAGAAAATTTGAAAGCGAAACTTATGGAATACCGTGCGCTTGAGATGAGGCTCGAAAATGCCACTGCGGAGCAGTTGCAAGAGATTTTACAAAAGACAAAAATCTTTGACCATATTGCGCTTTATTTCGGCGCCAAGAATTTCTTAAAAGGGGTCGTTTCCTGCGAGGCTTCAGATTATGAAGCCGCAAAGCGCTATTTCGAAGCAGCAGCAAAATGGCTACCGGATTTCAAGATGAGTGATGAGATGGCTAAAAGATGTCAGGCGGTTCTTGACGAGGAAGAAACGACCGTTGACATCTCGGATTCGGTAAGTTCACTTATCGCTTATCTACCGCAAGTCAGCAGAGAGGGCTTGCAAAGCGAGGAGATGGCACTTGAATTGTTAAATCAGCGCGAAGTCTTGAAATGGCTCGCCGATGAGCCGCTACCTGAAAAAATAAGGATGTTCATAAAACATACGGACGAGCGGTTCTGGTCTACTCTCTCGGAAGCGGTAAGTGAGAAGGATGTTATAGAGATTGAAAAAACCGATAAAGAGTTGAGTGCGTCCATCAAGCGGTTAAAAAATAGTCTATCGAAACTCACAGCAGGATGTGAAACTGCACCGCAGGTGAAAGGGACTGTTGCTGTCCTATGGCTACGCGTTTTGTTGTTGGATAGAAGTCTGAAAGAGATTGGAGCAGGTGAGCCGCTTGAAGTGAAAGGGAACGAAGAGAGAAGCGGCTTCATTTACGGCACCGTTGATTTGAATGAGTTAAGAAAATCGAACCCGAAGGTGCTCGCTGCGGTCGAATGGCGAATGGACAAAACGAGCGTTGAACTGAAATCCACGGTTAAAGACACTCCAAATGACGAGAAATTGAGACTCTCAGGAATCGCTGTTTTGGGATTCAAGGACGGTTCAAAACTGCGAATCGTCCTCGAACTAAAATGGGAGAAAGAAGGCGGACGGATTTTAAGCGAAAAAATCGAGCATACTTTCACGCCTATTTTCGGTTTTGCGGAACTGTTCGGCGGATGGCTTATAGGAGAGAAACGGCTTTATTGCTCTGTCGAGTGGAGCGAGAGATGAGAATTCTCGTCGTGCGTTTAAGTGCCATAGGGGATGTCGCGGTAACGGCAAACGCCGTTTATTCGCTCAGAGAATCACTACCAGATGCAAAAATCGATTGGGCGGTCGAAGAAGAGGCTTCCTCTCTCGTTTCAGGTTTCAACTTCGTAAACGACATCATATTGATACCAAGACGGCGATACTCGAACTATCTCGTCCGCAATCCCTTCAGACTCCTTCGTCTACCAACAACGATGCTGCGGTTCCTTCACCACATACGCAGAAACTATGATGTCGTTCTCGACTTTCAAGGCAATTTCAGAAGCGGATTGCTGACTCTCCTAAGTGGCGCAAAAAAAAGGATAGGATTTTCCGCAGGACGCGTGTATGAAGCCTCGCACATATTCTACACGACTAAAGTGCGACTTCCCCACTCTCCCATAAACCGAGTCGAAAAAATGTTCCGTCTGCTCAACGAAATAGGCGTAAAAAAAGAACCTATAATGCGCCCTGTACCGTTTGAGTTCTCTCCCAATGACAAAGCCGCCGTTGAGCGGTTCCTTTACGAGCAACGCGCATTCAACAAAAAACTCCTCGTCGTTCACCCGGGAGCAAGCAAATTCGGCGAGTTCAAGCGCTGGTCAATCGCTAATTACGCCGCACTCTGCTACCATCTCGCAAACGACCCAGATGCGCTCATAGTCATAACTTGGTCGGGCGAAGAACTGTTATCAGCCATTGAGTTGGTCAAATTAAGCAGAAACAACAAAACCATCATAGCACCACGGTTCGAAACCATCAGGCAACTCGCTTACTTGTTAAAACGGTCTTCTCTCGTCATCGGCGGCGACACAGGACCTCTCCACATCGCAGCCCTCTTTGAAACGCCCTCAATCGCCCTCTTTGGACCTAAGGACCCCATTGTTTATAGACCGTGGAACAAAAACTGTCGGGTTGTGCGAGGAGATGTGCCCTGCAGTCCCTGCCGAAAACGGAGATGCTCTGAAAAGAAATGTATGGAAGCAATAACCGTAGAGATGGTTCTTGATGCGGTAAAAAATATGCTTGAAAATGCCTCTCCTGTGGGAAGTGTTCGATGAGAAAGTTTATACCATACGGCGCGGTCTTTTTCATTCTTTTTCTTCTCATCTCACTTTATGCCCAGCAAGAAGATGAGAAGAACACCGATTTCCCGAATAGCGTTACTGTATCCTCTGAGAGATGGGTTGTGCGCACCGACCTTGGCATCGAATCTGCTCGCCGTTACTTAAAACTGTTAGACTCGTTAAGCGATGAGTACCGCGAAATTTTTCCCGAAGTCAAACCTGAGAAATGGGAAAAAGTCGAAGTGTGGATTTACAAAACCCGAAGAGACCTCGAAAAAGTTTATAAGATTGGAGAGCGTGTAATAGGAATCTATCTTCCGCATTTCAAGCGAATCGTCGCACATCAGGGGTTCTTCGGAAGCGATGGGACAACAGCGCAAGTTCTCGCTCATGAGTCAGTCCACGCATTGCAAGATGCCTTCTTTGGAGATTTAAAGAAAACGCCCGTCTGGGTCCTTGAAGGAATGGCTGTTATGACAGAAGGAATGAGTGTCAAAAACGGAGAGGTCAAACTAACGAAAGTGCCACGCGATAGACTCCTCCGCGTCCGCAACGATATAGAAACAAAAAACACTCTTCCACTTAAAGAACTCTTCAGCACAAACCCTGCGAACTTCGATGTCCGCCATTACGCCTATGCTGGAATGTTCGTCTATTTTCTGGTGAAAGGCAATCTTTCTGGCACAAAAGAAGCGTTCTTCGACTACTTAAAAACGGTAAAAGATAAAGGAGATAACGCAGACGAGTTTCAAAAAGCGGTTTCAACCCGAACAGGAAAACAATTCGACGAAGTAGAGAAACTGTTTTTCAAATGGGCAATGCAACAGAAGTTCGAATATTCAGGAAAAGCGGTTGGAACGAAATACAAAAGCGGACTGATGGAGTTCTCGATTGATGCTCCCACAAACGATTGGAGGATAAACATCGATTCGATGCTTGCAAAAGACGAATATGTCGTCTATTGGCGCAGAAACCCTTATGGAAGATTTTCGGTTTCCGCTGTAAGTAATCTTTATGCTTACAGCGCAGAGGAACTCTTGAAAATCAGAGAAGGAGAGTTAAACGAGAGCGGTGCGAGAACCACTAAAACCTGGATGGACAAACTCGGAAAAAGAGATGCTGCCTTTATCGAGTATGAATACGAAGACAAAGATGTCCTAAAAGACGGCAAACCATACAAGATACGAGAGATTTGGCTTTCCACGGAGCGCGCCGTCTACAGACTCCGTTTTCAGGCTGAAATAAATTCGTTCACCGAACTTGAAGAAGACTTCCGCAAAGCGGAACGCAAATTCGAACTCGAAGGAGACTCTTGATTTTTTCAAGTGTCAGCGTTTCAAGTTGATGTTTCCGTTTAAGATTGTAAAATAATAAACAATGTTTGGAGGAAACTCAAATGGTAAAGAACCCGAGGCATTTTTACGAGATAATGGGGAGTGAGGGAGAAAAGCGCCCAGCGTCGTCTCTAACACCAAAACCCCATCTTACGCCGCCTCCACAAAACATTCCACTTCCGTCTGAGGTTGCACCTGTTCAGAATACCATCACTCTCCGCAAAGAGACCTTCTTCGCCGGTATAGCGTTCTTCATAGTGCTCATCGTCATCTCGTTCATCGTCGGAAGAAGCACGGCTTCGTCGGTAGTAACGGTGCCAAAACAGAAGGAGACAAAACCAGAAACGACAGATTTACAGCCACCCTCGCTGATAAAAGACGAAAAGTATCTGATTGTCGCTATCACATTGCCTGCCTCGCGTCTGAATGAAGCGCAAGAGATAAAAGACTGGCTCGTAAAAGGGGGATGGATAAATGCGGAGTTGCGGAAAGAAGGAGAAAATATCAATGTTGTTCTCGGTGGCTATCGAACAAAAAAACTCGTAGAAGAGGCTTTGAACAATATCAAGAATACGGTTTATAATAATAAGAAAATTTTCGCCGATGCGAAACTATTGGAGAAGTGACGAATGGAAGTCAAACCTGAATGTTACCCTTGTATACTCTCATTCTCTCTTAGGACTGCGCGGCAGGTAACGGAAGACGAATGGCTTCTGAAAAAAGTACTCACAGAGGCTATGGATATTTTGCAAGGAATGAATGTTCCGCAGACGCCACCTGAGATGTCAACTGAAATATTCAAGAGGCTTGTGCGTACGCTCGGGCAGAAAGACCCACTTAAAGCGGAGCGTGAGCGAGCGAACGCCGCAGCCAAGAAGTTTCTTCCCGAAGCAGAGAAAGCCATCTCTTCTGCAAAAGACCCCCTCTATTCAGCCCTGAAATTCGCTGCCCTCGGGAACAAACTCGATGCGCTCCTTCCTGAGCGGTTTATTGCCCCGTCTGAACAAGTTATGGAGCAGTTAAAAAACAAAGAGTTTCACGCAAACGATTATGAGGAATTCAAAAAAGACCTATCAAATGCAAATAAACTCTTATACCTATTCGATAATGCAGGTGAAATTTTCTTCGATAAACTCCTTATCCATCAGATTAAAAAACAGCACAAAAAGATAGAAATCACCGGAGTCGTTCTCCCCGAACCTATTTTCGACGATGCGACACGCGAGGATGCGAACGCAGCAAAAATCGAAGAATTAGTCAGACTCATTGACTGCGGTTTACCGACACTCGGAACACCACTCCATTCTTGCGCCAAAGAGTTTCAGCAGGTCTTCAGCGAAGCCGATTTAGTAATCGCAAAAGGCCAAGCGAATTACGAGACCCTTGAACCTGAACTTGCACCCGGTAGCCCATTCGCCGGAAAATCGGTCTATTTCCTGTTGACTGTCAAGTGCGATGTTGTGTCAACCGCACTCGGGCTTCCTGTCGGAACACCCGCCTTGATAAAAGAATTGTAGGAGGTTCTCATATGTCAATCCACAGAAGTCTTGTTCCCAAACAGTCAAGTGCTTCTAAACGGTCTGTACTCAAGCGCCATGAGCGCCTGCAAAAACTCCAGCGAGAAGGTAAACTCAAAGAAGACGATTCTGTTTTCGGACTACCTAAGGTCCGCGTCTATGTAGTGAAGAAGCGGAAAAAGGCAAAGAAGCAGAAAGAGAAGGCACCAGCAGCTGGCGGTGAAGCACCTGCGGCGCCAAAGCAGTAAAAATGAAAGCACCTGCTGTATTCTTTCTCTCGGATTTCGGTGCAGATTCGGTTTATCTCTGCGCCTGCCGCGCCCTTTTTATCAGAATCTCACCTAATATCCCTCTTATTGATATTACCCATTCCATTCCGCCTTACAATATCACCGCCGCATCGCTGATTCTCGAAGATATTGCGCCTTATTTCCCTCCCCACAGCGTCATAGTCGCAGTTGTTGACCCGACAGTCGGCTCAAACCGCCGAATCATCGCCGTCAAAAATCAAACCTTAACCTTCATTGCGCCGGACAACGGACTCCTCAGTCCGTTCCTCGACAACGCAACAGTCTTCTCCGTCACCAACACATCACTTTTTAACCAGACAGTCTCGTCAACATTCCACGCTCGCGACATTATGGTACCCGTCGCCGCCCATATCGCATCAGGTATGCCTCTTAAAACAGTCGGAGCCCCAATAACCGATGCCGTCAGAATCGCCATTCCGAAGCCTTCCATCAAAAAGGGCAAAATAAAAGGTGAGGTCATCTCCGCGGACAGATTCGGAAACCTAATAACGAACATAAAGGAAGAAAATATAATTAAAGCGTTCAAAACTAATGACCTTAAAAAACTCTCCGAAGAAGTAAGAATCTACATCGGAATGAACCGGATAGAAAAGTTTTTCAGATGTTACGCCGACGCACCTCTTGCGCAACCGTTCGGAACCATCGGCTCTTTTGGAAGGCTCGAAATAAGCGTCCGTGAAGGAAGTGCTCAAGAAGCACTTAAAGCGGAGCCCGGAACTTCTGTAACTCTATTTTCCCTCCGAAAACAGTAACTCCTTCGATTTCGAGAAGTCTCCTTTTCACATCGAGACCACCGCCGTAACCGCCAAGCGAACCGTCTGAAGCAACGATTCTATGACAAGGGACGATTATTATAACAGGGTTGTGGCTCATAGCGTTGCCGACCGCTCGAGCAAGGTTTTTACCGCCCATCTTCACTGCAACATCGGCATATGTTGCGACACGCCCGTAAGGCAGATTCATAATCGATTCTAATGCTTTCTTATCAAACCCGCTCAATCCTGTTAGGTCAACATTCCAACTGTACATAGGACGGTTGCCAGCAAGATAATTGTTCACAAACCGAATCACAGTTCTCGTCAGAGACGCATCAAGAACAGGCTCGAAGCCAAACCGTTCTTTGAGTTCGTCAAGATGCGATTTCTCATCGCGGAAAAACTGTAAAGCGCACATCCCTCGCCTGCTAAACGCCGTAAAAAGTGTTCCGATTAGACTATCGAATATCGTATAGGTAATTTCCATACATATCTCCCCCTTTTGAAGATTGATTTTACGAAATTCGCAGTGAAAAGCGTAATATTTTGTTAAGCGAATCAGGAATATCCACTTCCGTTTGAATTTCTGAACCATTTGTTTTATCATCATTCCTAATGTTAGAGGAGAAAAGGGATGAAACCGATAAAAGTCGTTCTTGCAAAACCAGGGCTTGATGGGCACAACCGCGGCGTCCAGGTGGTTGCTCGCGCACTTCGCGATGCCGGAATGGAGGTCGTCTATCTCGGAATCAGAAAAACTCCTGCCCAGATTGCGAAAGCGGCAGAAGAAGAGGACGCAGATGTTGTAGGGCTTTCTTGTCTTTCGGGTGCGCATTTGTCAATCTTTCCGCAGGTCGCAGAGGAGATAAGAAAACGGATTAAGCACAAAGATGTACTCTTAATCTGCGGGGGAATCATTCCTGAGAAAGATAGAGAGATTCTCAGGGAAGAAGGGTTTTCAGCGGTGTTTACGCCCGGCAGTTCACTTTCGGAGATTGTGGATTTCATAAAAAAGAGTGTTAAGGAGGCAGGAGATGCTTAAAAAGGTTTCGCACATTGCGATTGCTGTAAACAGCATCGAGAAAGCGCTTGAACGGTTTAATCTTCTATTCGGCAAGCCAAGTGATATCGAACTTGTCGAATCACAAAAAGTCCGCGTCTGCTTCTATAAGGTAGGCGATGTAAGAATCGAACTCGTGCAGCCATCGAGTGAAGATAGTCCTGTGGCGAAGTTTATAGCAAGCCGTGGTGAAGGTGTTCATCATATCGCGTTCGAAGTTGAAGGAATCCAAAATGTTCTCGACAGACTTGCCGAATCCAAGTTCGAGTTGATAGACAAGAAACCGAGAGCAGGCGCTGAGGGCCGGCTCGTCGCGTTCCTACATCCTGTTAGCACGAACAGAGTCCTGATTGAGTTGACAGAAGAAAAAAAGATGGAGTAAGTTCTATGGAATTAGGAGTCGCAACAAGCGGCGAAGATATATATGTCAAGGTAGCCGTGTTCGTCATTCTCGTCTTCGCAATAGTGTTTCATGAAGTCGCCCATGGATTTGTCGCATACCTGAACGGTGACCCGACTGCAAAACTGGAAAAGAGAATCACTCTTAATCCGATTGCGCACATTGACCCCATTGGCTCAATCATCGTGCCTATCCTTACATTCTACATCCTTCGTTTCCCATTCGGATGGGCAAGACCTGTTCCTGTAAATCCACTAAACTACAAGAGGCGCGTATTCGGTGACATCACGGTTTCGCTTGCAGGCGTAACCGCAAACTTCTTGTTCTCTCTCGTTCTCGCTGCTTTAATCCATCTTACGCCTGAAAAGTCAATAAACAGACAGGTTCTCCTTTTAGGAGTGGTTTTAAACTGTGCTCTTTTCACCTTCAACTTGATTCCTTTACCACCTCTGGACGGCTCCCACATATTCAAGTATCTTCTGCCGAGAAGTGTACGCCTATCCTATTTGCGCCTCGGCACAGTCGGGGTCATAATCTTGCTCGTCATTATGTATACTCTGCAGAAGCAGGGTCTTCATATTGAATTCGGAATCATCGGCTATGTCGCATATATAGTCCTGTTCTTGACAGGACACGGTTGGATGGGATTCTAATTATAAGACCAGTAAAAAGAGCATCAAGAGGCATTACATAAGTAACATTCTATAAACTTGGGCAGGAGGGCGATTATGAAAAAGAGACTGTTGAGCGGAATGCGTCCAACTGGTCCACTACATCTCGGCAACTATGTCGGCGCATTGAGAAACTGGGTAACTCTGCAAGAAGAATATGAATGCTATTATCCAATAGTTGACTGGCATGCCTTGATGAGTGAATATAAGAATCCTTCTGTTGTGCGCGATGCAATACCGCTCGTCATCGCTGACTGGCTCGCCTGTGGAATAGACCCCCAAAAAAGCGTCGTTTTCAAGCAGTCTGACGTAAAGGAGCATCTTGAACTTGCGATGTTTTTCGGCAATCTCATTTCTCTTAGCAGGTTGTATCGGTGTCCGACATATAAAGAGCAGTTACGAGAACTCAAGGGCAAAGAGATAACAAACTATTCATTTTTGGGGTATCCTGTTCTGCAAGCGGCGGATATACTCGTCTACCGCGCATCTGTCGTTCCTGTTGGTGAAGACCAACTACCCCATATAGAACTCACAAGAGAGGTTGCCCGCGATTTCAATTCGCTCTATAAAGAGGTTTTTCCTGAACCTGACGCTATTCTCACGCCTGTTCCGCGCCTACCCGGACTCGATGGGCGCAAAATGTCGAAATCTTATGGTAACGCTGTATATCTCGGTGACACGGACGAGGAGATAAAAGCGAAGGTTATGATTGCACTGACCGACACCAAACGCGCAAGAAAAAATGACCCAGGCCATCCTGACGAATGTAATCTTTTCCCATATTATCTTGCGTTTTTTAAGGACAAAACAGAGGAATTGCGAAGAGATTGCGTTTCCGCGAAGTTGGGCTGTGTTGATTGCAAGAAAAGACTTGCGGAACTGTTGAGTGAATTTCTCGCTCCGATTCGAGAAAAACGGCAACAAGTCTTGAAAGAGCCTGCCTACATTGACGAAATATTAAAAGAGGGTGCCGTAAAAGCGAGGAAGACGGCATCCGAAACGATGGGACTCGTCAGGGAGGCGATGGGGCTTATTTGATGGACGATTTGAAACTATCGTTAGAGGTTTTCAGTGGACCGCTCGATTTGCTTTTGTATCTTGTCGTCAAAAACGAGATGGATATCCTCGATATAGATGTCAGCAAGGTAGCGGGACAGTTCTGTTTATATGTTCAGGCGATGAAAGATATAGGACTTGATGTCACAGGTGAATATTTAGTGATGGCGAGCCGTCTGGTGCGGATGAAGGCGAGTTATGTTGACCCGAAAGCGCAATACGATACAGGAGATGATGATTTAATAGACCCTCGCGAAGAGTTGATTTCCGAACTACTGCGTTATAGAGCGATAAAAGAAGCGGCACTCCACCTTGAACGCTGTTTCAAGCGTGCAAGCAGATTACATCCTTCAGGCGCCGAACCACCTGAACCTGAAACATCACTCTCTCTTGATGAAATATCCCCTTGGCAGTTGGCTTTTGTTTATGCAAAACTGATGAAAGAGATAGGCCTCCAGAACAAGACCTACACAATCGAAATTAATGAACGGACAGTGGAGGAATTTCTCGAGGAAATGCTAAAGAGAATAGAAAAACGCGTAGAATTCATAAGCATTCTCGGCAAGGCGGTAAAAAAGTCTGAGGTGGCAGGTTATTTTCTCGCCATTCTTGAAGGAGTGCGTCGCGGGTTGCTAAAAGCGTATCAGACGGAGCCGTTTGGCAGAATCTACATCGAGAGGCGTGAACTCGTCACCACAGAGCACATTCCCACATCAGAAAAACTCGACAAGGCGGTCGGCTAATGGCTTCATATACTACATCTATACGCAGGTTTGATGTCTCTCTCCTTTGTGTAATGCCGTTGACTGGCATATATATCCTCGGCTCAATTTTTTTACGCTGTGCACCCTTCAATGGCGCAGATATGTTCACCCCGCTTATCTACAATCATTTTGGACAAAAAGGAGTCATCATCTTCGGCTTGTTCATTCTTCTTACATCGGTCATCATATACTCCCGCTTGAAGAAAGAAAAGAGTTTCAAAATTGACTACATCTTTCTGGTCTTAATGGAAGGCTCTCTCTTTGCCGTCGGTATGGCGCTGTTCGTCGGACTAATCGTAAGATACATCTGTCCTGTCGCCCAAAGCAACATCTCCGTAAGTCTCCCAAGCATACTCACGGTTTCGTCAGGGGCAGGAGTCTACGAAGAACTGCTGTTTAGAGTCGCCATACTCGGTGGCTTATATGGGCTGATATTAGGCAACACCAAAAACAATAAGATTCTTGCGGCAATCGTGGCAGTTTCGGTTAGTGCTGCAATGTTCTCTCTCGCTCATTTTTTTGTTGAGAAACCGACCGTTCTCGCATTCTGGTATCGCTTCTACGCCGGCGTCTTTTTGGGAGGGCTATATCTATGGCGCGGTTACGGTGTCTGTGCGTATTCCCATTTCGTATTCGATATTCTTGCGCTGGCACTTACTGACTCTCGTGCGACATCCTTTCAGTAGTGCTCGAAAGATACAATGCAAAAATCTCATTCCCTACCTTCTCTTTGATTCTTTCGAGCACGGAGCGGAGTTTCTCCACTATCTCCTGAAGCCCCATCTTCGCCGCCAACTCCTGACATTTCATCGCATAATAAACCGCCTCATCGTATGCGAGCGTCTTAAGAGAGAGAGTCACAAGGTTGAACAATGCGGAAAGATTAAACTTGGGATGAGGACTCTGTTTGAAGAGTTCAAGAATCTCAACAAGATGCTTATGTGCTACCGAATCTTCTCCTTTCATAGCTGAACTGATAGCCGCACCTGTGTGGCAGAAAGCGGCACAATTAGTGTGGTTTCTCTGTTTCGCCTCGTTCAAAACCGATATGAAGACTTGATGGGCTTCATTAAACAACCCCTGTCTTAAAAGAGCAGTCGCAAGGAGCATTTTCGTCTCACAGGCAAGTTCAAGGTTGCCTACCTGTGTTGCCAAATCAACACCCTGCTGCAGAGTCTTCTCCGCCTCATCAAGCGAATCGAGTTGTAGAAACACTTGTCCCAGTCCGAGATATGTTGTAAGCAAAAACATCGGCTCTTTAACGATGGTATTGAGACGGAGCGCTTCTCGGTAAGCGTTGAGCGCACCGTGTAGGTCGCCATTACGCAAAAGGATATATCCCAACTTGTCGAATATATATACTTGCAAAATGTCCTGCTTATCAGGATATTTGCCCAACAATTCGCTCAAAAGTGAAGAGGCAGAAACCAAATCCCCTGTTTCAGCATGGCAAGCCGCTGAAAGCGCCAGAGAGCGTCGTATCCCCTCATCATCTCCACTCTCCTCGGACGCCTTAACCGCATCATTTAGCACTTCTATCGCTTGCTTGAAACGCTTCTGCGAAAAGTAATGATATGCGAGAGAAAGAAGCAGTCTCGCCCTGTCAATTCCTGTCGATGAAGCACTCTTCCTGCGCAGTGCATCCTCCTTCTGACGCGCAATCTGTTCATCCGAAAGTTTTAATACTATCGGCTGTGGACTGCTTACAAAAAGAACGGGCGCAATGTATGCTACAGACCGTTCTCCCATCAGCGCAACACAACCTGTGTGGTGCGCAACATCCACTCGCCCACCTTTAAGCACCGAATCGAAAAATGCGTTTAGATATGCCCTTTCCACCTTTTCGTCTAATACGACCCTCCGCGCAAGCACAGAAGGCATACCTTGATTAACCAGCTGCCACGCCACATCGAACAGACTCATCTGCTCACAAGGTGGAGTCGTCAAAACAGTGCAACGCAACTCGCGAAGTTCCATTAACGCCCCGACTATCTTGCTTGCCGTTACCATCTCCGTCGCGGACAAAAAAACTCCGCCGCCAGCGCTTATACAAACAAGGCATAAGATATGAGGAGAGAATGCGTTCACATAATGCTGCATTCCCGCCGCATTCTCAACCTTCGCAAGGTTGAGAGTAATGAGCCCTTCATCTTCGAATCTTTTAAGCACATTGTAAACCATATTTGCGCGTTTGTCGAGCGCTATCATCTTCTCTTTCTCAGGAGGAGTAAGAGAGACTATCATAACCCGAGGTAGAGTCTCAATGTAGGAAAGAGGCGCTTGCGAAATCTTTTCTGCTGTTCGTGAGATTAGCACCTTACCACTCTTAATTAGCGGCTCTTTGCCGTCGTGGAGTGCTTCCCAGGGGAGAGCCGCCACACGGCGGCTTCTCGTCGAAATAGAAATTGATACGATTCCCCCGACATCCGTTATCCGTTCGATTTCCCTTTTAACACCAGATGTGAAGACTCGTTGATATAAAACCTTGCCGAAATTCTCCACAGAGGCAATCACACTCGGTGCTGATTCCACATCCACAAATGCAGGCAGCATCCTATCAACATTCGCATACTCGCTTGGTAACGCAAAACCCCCTTCCGCAGCAAGGCGCCCCGTCTCTGTCAACAACTGAAAAAGAAACCTTTCGCCCGCCTGCTCTACACTCAAAACATAGTTGTAATAAATTTCACCTTTTGCTTCCATCTATTATCCCTATCAGTTTTTCAATAGCCTCATAGTTAGGAACAAACCCGAGTCTTTTTCCTTTCGCAAAAAGCGCTGCTCGCTTTGCCCCGTATGCTACACCATAGTCCGCCTCGCGTGCCTCACCAGGACCGTTCACCACACAGCCCATAATAGCGATTTTCAAGCCATACGCAAGTGAAGATAACCGTTTTTCCGCCTTTTTCACCTCCTCTTTCAAATCTACTCTACATCTCCCGCAAGTCGGACAAGAGAGCAGTTCAGGTGAAAACTTGCGCAATCCCAAAGATTGAAGTATCTTCCTACCAAATAGAACTTCAGCCTCCGATGAGTCCGTCAAAGAAACCCTGATTGTGTCCCCTATCCCGTCAACAAGAAGAGCAGCAATTGCTCCTGCCGATTTTATAGCGGCTACATCGCCTGTCCCTGTGGAAGTCATACCGATATGAAGCGGATATTCGCAACTCTTCGCAATCATCCGATTAGTCAAGATGGTCTCAAAAACATTTGACGACTTCGCCCCAACTATAAGAGTCGTCACTCCTTCATCCTCAAACATCTTCACAAAATCGAGAGTCCGGCTCCATAACCTTTCAACCATTTCATCCGCTGAAAGCCTTTCATCGTTTTCCAAAACCGAGCCTGAGTTCGCCCCTACTCGTACCACCACATTCGCATCTTTTGCCTCTTTTGCGAAACGGCGCATAGCCGCAGTCTTTCGCATATTGCCGGGATTAACGCGCACAGACGGTGCTCCTGCATTTATCGCCTCCCGCGCAATAGACCAACTGAAATGAACATCAGCCATAACAGGAATCGGCGATTCAGCGACGAGCCTTTTGAAGAAAGGAACAGACGAGCGCGAAGGTAGCGCAACACGTACCAACTCGCATCCTGCTTGAACAAGTCGTTCGAGTTCCGCCCTTGTGGCGTCAATTTTTCTCAAGTCCTGCTTGAGCATTCCTTCCACCACAATTGGTGCGTCACCACCTATGCTCAGATTCCCGATTCTTACCTGCTTTGTCTTGCGCCGCAGTATCTCGCTCATTTCTTGCGTTCCTTCAACTTTTTCAAGGCTTCCCTCGCCCCTGGCGCACCTTGTGAGTTCGGATACAACTTCAAAAACTCCTCAAGCACCTTTATAGCGTCATCGTAGCGCCCAACTTTCGTATACAACGATGCAAGAAGCAAAAGTGTAGAATAGTCTCCTGGTGCAAGCTTTAACGCCTCTTCGCAGTAAACTATCGCCTCCTCAGTTTTCCCTAATTGGTCCAATGCGCTCGCAAGATTAAGCCTCGTTCCCGCAGTTTTGTCACCTTTCTCAATCGCCTTTTTAAGCGCATTCACAGAATCGTTAAATCGCTTCTTTAACAGATATAAACAGCCGTAGCAGGCGAAAACGCGGTAATCGTCAGGCATCAGTTTTTCAAGTCTCTTTATCGCCGTCTCCGCCTTCGTCGTATCAGGAATGTAAAGGTATGACTGAATCAACATCAAAAGAGTATCAGCATCCTTCTCATCCGAATACTTCTCAAGATAACTTGCACACTTCTTATAATCACGCATCGAAAACGCCGCTGCACCTGCGGTCTTAAGCGCCAAATCGTCTTCTGCTTCGATTAGCAACTTCAACGCTTCAATAGCCTTCTCAAACAGATGCGCCTGATAAAGCATCACTCCAAGCCTCAGCATACCATCCTCATACCATTTATTCGCATCCACAGCTTTCTGAAAACATTGTATCGTCTCAGCCAACTCTTTCGCAGTCTGGTTTACCGCCTGCTTCTGGCTCAATCCCTGCTTGCGCAACCCGTCGTAAGTCTTCCACCACTCTCCCTCTTTATTTACCCCTTCTTTATACCACTTCTCGCATTCAGTCTGCTTCTCTTCGCTAACTTTCGTTAATTCATCGAACAATTTCTTCAACCGAGTCTTTTGCGAATCGCTTGCCTTTTTCATCGCCTTCTTTACCGAAATAACCGCCGCATCCCCTTTTTCCTTCAACTTCTCAAAAACGGAACCATTCCCTTCAAGATACTGCTTCACCAAATCATCAGGGTTCTCTGTCTTGGGAGATTCCGCAGAAGGCTCTTTACTCGGAGGTTCCTCTTTCTTGGGTAGCTCTTCCCTGCCTGTTTCCTCATCATCGCCGCGCACGATTCTGTCTACTTCCTCCCTCTTAAATGTAACCGTGCCCAGTTTACTTTCAACAACGACCTCGCTCTCGTCTTCCTTGATTACTTTCCCTTTAACAACTCGCCCATCGTTCAGATAAACAGTATCCGCGAAAACGAAAACAGTAGCGCTGACAAAGAACAGGCAAGCAATCAGAGTTTTTCTCATTACTGTCTCCTCCTTTTTACCCTTACGCCCCGCCTTCCTTTTTCCTTCTGAAGAACTTCCTCGGAAGACAAACAACGCAGACAACCAGAACGAAAAACCAGAAACTGAGCCCTGTCGCGGCTGCAATCGCCCCTTCAAGTTTCACCCAAGGAAGGCTTGACATCCATCCTAATCTGACCACCACCAACGATAGCACCGTCAGAATGAGACCGATACCGAAAAAACCCAACAGGATACGGCTGCCACTCTTCTTCTGCGGAAGCATTGCAATAATGAAAGACAGGCAGATATAAAGACAGAGGATATTAAGAAACTTTCCTTTGAACATCTCGCCGCAAGAGTCGTAAAAGATATAGAGACTTCCTACAAGCACATCCGTGAGCGCATAGCCCAACCGTTGCATCGCAGCAAAACATTTAGGAAATCTCACATCCCAAACACCTGATATGCTAACCCGCAATCCGAGAACTAAAAACAAGACCACAACCGCGACAAACTCCAGAATGAATGGACCAAGTGTGACAAAATACCGCTTTACTATCCCTAACCTTTCCAGATGGTCTTCCGTTTCCTGTTTTTCATCTAACACGGCTACTTGCCTTTTGTCAACACGCCCTATCTCGTAGAAAAGAGTCTTTACCCCAGCCGTAAACAGAAAACCGGGTAAGAAGATTATCCGCAGAGTTCGCGACCTTAATCTTTCGCCCAAAACGCTACCCGACGCAATAAGCAGCGCAACGAACCCTCCTAACCAAATAACATAATAGAATTCCACAAAATCCACCTCTCAACAGCCAAATAGATATAATACAACCGAAACCGAAGTTTGGCAATAGACTTTTATTTACTCTTTGTTTTTCTCCAAAGGCAGGTTTCAGAATTCCTTCACCTAACTGTTCGTTCACAAAAACGATAAGTATTAGCAAACCAGGCGTCCGTTTTATAAAATAAACTTGTGCAGGTTGGGCAGTAGATAATTTATAGACTCGAGCAGACCGTTCAAAAGAAGAACATTAATCGGGCGGTAGCGCAGTCTGGTTTAGCGCGCGTGCCTTGGGAGCACGAGGTCGCGGGTTCGAATCCCGCCCGCCCGATTCATACTTACCAAATCGCGGTGTTTAAGACTTGCCTATAATACTTCCTCTTGGATAATATTTATTCGTCCAAAAATGGAGAAAAAAGATGAAGCGCTCATACGAGATTGTCATCATAGGCGGTGGTTGTATCGGCTGTTCAACTGCGTTCCACTTGACACAAATGGGAAAAACTGACATTCTCGTCATAGAACGCAACTTCCTCGCATCAGGAGCGACCGGCAGATGTGGAGGTGGTATCCGCGCCCAATGGTCAACCGAAGGAAACATCAAACTCGCCAAACTCTCCATCAGCGAGTTTGAAAACTTTAAACAACTCACAGGCGCAGATATTCAATTCCGTCAAGGCGGCTATTTACTGCCTGCCTACACCCAAGAAATGGTCGAGCAGTTTAAGACAAATATCGCCCTTCAAAACAGATTCGGCGTTCCATCCCGTCTTATTGATGTCAACGAAGTCGCAGAGATTGTTCCGATGATGAACAGAAGCGAAACCCTCGCAGCGGCTTTCTGTCAGACGGATGGAGTCGCTAATCCGTTTCTCGTGACCGACGGCTACGCAAATGCCTCAAAACAAAAAGGTGCTGATTTTCTTCTCCGTCGTTCCGTCACAGGTTTCAAGAAAAAGGGCAACTTGCTTAAAGAAGTCATACTCGATGATGGAACATCCATAAGTTGTGGCATCGTTTTGAACGCAGCAGGCGCCTGGGCAGGAGAGATTACGAAACTACTCGGCACAGAAATCCCTGTGACACCGTTCCGCCATCAGATTATGGTCACCGAACCGTTGGAGATAATCCATAAACCGATGGTGATTGACCTTTATCACAACATATACTTTTCGCAAGCAGAAGAAGGCGGCTTCATCGCAGGACAGACAGACGAAGACGAGAAACCCTCCTTTAATATGAAAAACAGTTGGCGGTTCATCGCCGAGATTTCAAGAAAACTGCTTTACCATTACCCGTCACTTGAAAAAGTGAATGTTCTGCGTCAGTGGGCAGGACTTTACGCCGTCACGCCAGACGCACAGCCGATTCTCGGGCGCGTTAACGAATACGAAAACTTCTTCTGCGCTACAGGATGGTCTGGACACGGCTTTATGATTTCACCCGCAGTCGGTCAAATTATGGCGGAACTCCTCGCTTACGGCGAAACAAAGACTCTGCCAATAGATGACTACTCTGTCGAACGGTTCAAAAAAGGAGAATTCGTCCGTGAAAAGAGCGTGGTCTAATCATCTTTAAACTCTCTTTGGAGAAGAACTATGCCAGAAACAGCAGACGAAAGGAAAAGACAAGTCAGATGTCTCCATTGTTTTGGACGAATCGTGGTTCCGAAAGGTGTGGACCAGTATAGTTGTCCAAAGTGTGGCATCGCTTGGCGAATCTCTTGGCATCCGAACGGAATGCCGAAAATCAGAGGTCCTGTCTGGTCTGAACTGCGCAAAACCATCAAAGAACAAAAAACATAGTTAAGGTATGTTATATTGTGGACCAACATTCCTTCCTTAACTTTTATCGTTTCTGCCCTACTCATATGCCTTACTGCGTCTGAACCTCTTTTCTCGGAAGATGAGCCACCTTTCAAAATGCAAGCCCGCCAGAAAAGAATCGATCTCAAAGACCATTGCGTCATTCTTTACGACTCCGTCACTGTTGAACGCAGCAAACTCCGCTTCCTCGCAGACGCCGCTGTTCTATTCACTGACGATAAGGGAGACATAAAAACTCTTTACGCCCAAGGTGCTGTTTTTGTCACAGACGGCACAGTTACCATCGAAGCCGATTCCGTTTTCTACGATTTCATCCTCAAAAAAGGAGTTATGCTCTCTGCAAGACTGCGCCTAAAAAGCGAAGCGTTCAAAAAAAAGGACGAGACCATAGCCTTGAAAGGCAACCTCCCCGAGGGGGTTAAGGAAATCTTCCTAAGCGCAAAACGAATCGTCGCAGAATCCGATTTCAGTCTCTTCACCGCAGAAGACGGCATCATCACTACTTGTGACCACGACGCTCCTCACTGGGGCTTGCGTTCGAAAAGAATCGAACTCCTGCGTAACGGCACATTCCGCGCGGACGGCAACTCGTTCTTCGTTGGTCCTATTACCATTCCCTGTCCTCCTCTCTACATTGAAGAAGAATGGTGGATGCCTATTCGTCGTCTCTACTTCGGTTCACGCACAAATTTCGGCTCTATCTTCTCTACAAATATCCGCATCTTGCAAACGAAAACACTCTATACCGATATCCGCTACGACCACTACTCTTTACGCGGCGACGGAACAGGTATTGAGACAAGATACCGCGCAAAATCCTACCCTTCGATTCTCCTGTCATACTTCTACATCCACGACGAATTCGAGAAACTCGCCCCCGAAGACCGTAACCGTTGGCGAGTCGCTTTCGACTCCAACTGGCACCTCCCCGACAAAGACCTTCTTTTCGCCTTCCGCTACCGCCAGACCTCCGATTCTGCGATGCTCGGTGACTACTTCGAAAGAATCTGCCGCGAAAGCGAACCGCAGGAGACTTACGCATTACTACGCTATTGGCGTGACAACTACCTTCTCGAACTGCTTACTCTCGCAAAAACCGAGCCTTTCGTAACCGAAACAGAATATCTACCCTCGTTCAAAACAGAACTCTTCAACCTTACCATCGCAAAACCGCTCACCCTCGACGCCAACTTCCGCCTCGAATATATCCGCCACAACTACGCCGAGACGATAGGTCTTCCCGATGACGAATGCCGTCGGTTCTTCACATCTGCAAAACTATCCGCTCCTCTTAACACCGCCTTTTTCCGAATATATCCATTCCTTGAATCTTCATCTACATCATATAGCCGTCTCGCCTATTGCAACGAGGAAATCACACGAAACGAATCCTCAATGGGTGTCTCTCTTTCGACGCTTGTATGGCGCCGCTACGACACAGCACTCCATATAATCGAACCCTCTATCTCTTTCTTCAACCGTTTCGCACTCACCCTCGAACCCGATTCTCTCACATTCTACGACAATATCGAACAACTCGATAGAGAACGATACATAGAACTCGCTATCCTAAATATCCTCAATGTCGAGACCACACGCCGTCTTGATGTTCGCACCGCCTACCGCCTCGACCTCGCAGACGAACAAAACCGCCTCTATCTCGAAGGAACTGTTCTACCATTCAAATGGCTTACACTCTTCAGCCGCTTTGACTTCATTGGCGAAAAACTCCCTCTGTCCTCCCGCCGCATCCGCGCTACCATCAATTACAGCGGATGGAACACATACCTTGAAGATTACTTTCTTCCAAATATGCGCCATCTTCTAACCTTCAAAATTTCAGCCTCGAATGAAAAGAGATGGGCGCCTTCCTTCCTCTACCAATACGACCTAATAAAAAATGAATACTCCAAAATCTCTTTCTCATTGACCCGTAGACTTCATTGCTGGATAATCGAGTTCGGCTACGAATATGATAATGTAAACAAAGAACGGCGGTTCGTCTTTTGGGTCTCGCCGTTCGAATTTTACCCGAGCCGCAAAACCGAACTCACAACCGTCCGAATGAAAACAGAAGACTAATGAAGGAGAGCAAAAATGAGCGAACGCACAGCAGTTTATCCCGGCACCTTCGACCCACCTACAAACGGACATTTAGATGTCATTAGACGCGCCGCCAAACTCTTCGATAAACTCATCGTCGCCATCGCAGAAAACCCCGATAAAAAACCACTTTTCACCATCGAAGAACGGACTAAAATGATTAAAGAACTCACTGAAAACCTTCCTAATGTTGAAGTCATCGCCTTTAACGGGCTCACCGTAGAACTCTGCCGCCAGAAAAATTCTTCCTGTATCGTCCGCGGTATCCGCACCTTCTCGGACTACGAATACGAATTCCAGATGGCTCTCACTAACCGCTCACTCGCACCCGAAATTGAAACTATCTTCATTATGCCAAGCGAGGAATTCTCTTTCCTTTCAAGTTCTATGGTCAAACAAGCAGTCTCTCTCGGCGGAGATTTAAGCCAGTTTATTCCCCAAAATGTCCTCCGCTGCCTAAAACGCAAACTTAAACCATCCAAGTAAGCAAACCTCCTAATCAGTCGACACTGACAGGCATTCGGCAGGCAACCGCCTGTCGGTTTCGGCAGACAAGCGTCTGCTCGCTTTCCGAACTTGTTAGGCGCCTGATAGATTTCGGTTGAGAACGCCCTGACGGACATATGGTCATTAGATAATACACTACCAAAAAGAGGAGACATCTCCACCTGCTCTCGATCAGGATAATGAGGAATTATGCGCGATGGATTCTGAAGACTATGAGAAAATCAGAGTTAAATTTGAAAACAAAGCTATCTACGAATTAAAGGAAGTATTATATTTGATAAAAGAAATTTTAGAGAAATTGAATGAGATAAATTACCCTGACCTTTCGATAGCAGAATATGTACTCTATTATTTGATGAAGCTGTTAATGATAGTGACAAGTGGACTTAAGGATGAAAGCGTCTCATCACAATCGTTCAAGCCGCTTGAATGTAAGCTTAAATAATTCGACCCTATCCGAAGCGACCCTGAATTTACTAACCTTTTTGGCAAGTAGGCGCTAACAGACTTTACGAACCCGTCATCCGCTTAACATATTCCGGTTAAAACACACACCGAATAAGAGAGACTCCTACAACAAGTGGATATTCGAGAATTATTTTTGAGAAGTCTCCTCGGACTTCAAAACCTCGAGCCGTTCGCTGACTGCTCCGCTCTCAATCTCGTCCTTGTATCTCTTCAAAAAGTTTTGGTAATCCTTTATGACACTCGATGTCTTACCGCCCTTAACATCATCCTTGTAAATCCTTTTAAGCGCTGAACGCCTACTCTCGCTCTCTTTTAACTTCTTCTCCAACTCGGGATACTCCGACAATTTCTTCAACTCTTCAAGAACCGCCTTAAACACCTCTTCCTTGTCGGTTCCCTTGAAATCATTAGAACCGAAATGTGCCATTTCAAGTGCCCTCAAATACTCCTTCTTCTCATACGCATCCTTCATCTTCTTTATATAATCCTCTACTGCGCCGTCAAAGCCTTTCAGCACTTCTTCTATTTTCTTATAGAGCCGTTTCAAGCGAACATCGTCGCTGTCTTTCGGCTTATTCTCGTCCGCGCTTTTCTTTGCCGCAAGTGCTTCGTCCCATAATCCGAACTTTACGCCCCAGACGAGTCCCATCTCGATTTTGCGATATTCAGAAATCTGTTTAGCATATTTCTCTGCGAAACTCTGGTTCTGCGAGACATTCTTATTCTGACTTTTCGATTCTTCGAACTCAATCGGAACCGATTCAAGCGTCTGGCCCTTGTTGACCGAAAAATGAAGATGTGGCACTCCTGTGCCTGACGCCCCCGAATAAGCCACAATATCTCCTTGAAAAACAAAATCCCCTAACTTTGGGACTACGCCTTTATGCCGTAGGTGTAGATACATCGTAAACGAGCCGTCTGCATGTTGAATTATAAGCGAGTTCTGTTGTCCGCCGGTGTCGGGTCCTGATTCAACAATTTTTACGACGATACCGTCCGCCGAAGCGCAGACTGGCGTGCCAATCGGCATCGAAAAATCTATCGCGTATTTGTTCGTAGGGGAATTGTGTCCAGGTGTCGGCATTCGCGGGTAAGACTTGCCTGCAGGAAACGGCAAATAGTATTTCACAGGAACCGTTTTCGGAACATCCGAGGGCCATTCTCCACCGTAAAACTCACCCTCCTCGTCTCCTTTCTGTCCCTGTTGCTGTCCGAAAACGCAGATTCCAACTCCGATGATTACTACTACTGTTAGAACCACAAACATCCTCATCTTTTTCATCACTCCATTCCCCCGCAAACCGTATCTTATTAAGTATAATTCATACGGCTTCCAATACAAAAATTTCTTGACTATTATCAAGAGATGCGTTATAAGAAAACTCGTGTTCATTGAAAGAGTGTGAAGTTCAGCAGGTGCCGAGAGGCTTAATAGGGAAGATGGTGAAAAGCCATCACCCTCTGCGGGGCTGTAAGCGGCAAAAAACGGTATCGGCATAAAGCCACTGTCTTATTATATATAGATGGGAAGGCGTCGATACATAAGCCGCGAGTCAGAAGACCTGCCTGCGTGAACTCCCAAAGACGGACTCCGCAGTAGAGTCCTGGGGTTTTGATGATGGGTAAGAAAAGCGGTATTTCGCAAAATCCTGACACTGCGGAGTACCGCTTTTCTTTTTATACGCTTTATGGAGATTAAACCGATGAAATGCGATGCCGCCGTTATGATACCGCTTCTTATTATCGCTGTTATCGGATGTTCAAAACCACAATCAGAAACGCCTACAAAAGACGAAACGCGAATCGTCTCTCTTGCGCCTAATGTGACCGAGATACTCTTCGCGCTCGGTTTGATGGATTCCATCGTCGGCGTGACCCAGTTCTGCAACTACCCCGCGAAAGCCAAAGAACTGCCGAAGATTGGAGGTTATATTGACCCTGATATAGAACGGATTCTCTCTTTGCGTCCAACTATGGTCATAGGTATCGGAGAAGTTGAGCCCCATAAGACTGTATGCGACAAGCTTTCGTCTAAAAATATAAAAACCGTTCTTGTGCGAGAGAAAGACATCGCTTCGCTATATGAGGCGATTAAAACCATCGGCACCGCTTGCGGCGTTGCTGAACGAGCGGAGCGCTTGATAACCGAGATAAAGAAACGGCTTGACGACATTCGGGAAAGGGCATCCGAAAAGAAGAAACAGCGCGCTCTATTTTTATGCGGTGTTGACCCGTTAGTTGCAGTTGGTACGACCTCGTTCATAAACGAATTGATGAGAATCTGCGGTGCGGAGAATGTCATAACCGAAGCGCGCGATTATCTGCCGATTGACATAGAAAGAGTTGTTGCTGGAAAGCCTAATGTTATCATCCAGATAACTATGGGCACAGAAAAAATCTCGGATGATTTCTGGCAGAGATACGCGGAACTGATTCCCGCTGTCAAATCCAACCGCATCGTCTCTGTTGACGCCGATTTGTTCACAAGATGCGGACCGCGAATTCCTGATGCTTGCGAGGAACTCTTTAAGGCGCTTCACAAATGAGCGATGTTCTCTCACTGCGGCGCTGGTTCAAGATTGTTTCAATAGCGACAGGCGTTGCTGGTTTTCTGTTTGTTCTTGCGCTATGCGTCGGATATGCACCGAATCTCATTGCGAGTCTAAAAGCACTTTTGAGCCGTGAAGACCCGAACCATTCGATTCTGATAGATGTGCGCCTGCCGAGAGTATTATTAGGTTTCATAACAGGCGCCGCACTTTCATTATCAGGTGCGCTCCTTCAGACAACTCTGCACAACCCGCTCGCTGAGCCATATCTTTTAGGGGTCTCGTCAGGTGGCACTTTCGGAGCAACTCTCGCATCACTTTTGGGTGCAACCTCTTTTATCTCGCGCTCATCCTCAGCACTTGCAGGGGCACTTCTCGCCATTACCATCGTATATCTCCTCGCTTCCTCAACCTACTTCCACCCATTCTCGCTTATTCTCATCGGAGTCGCGGTCAACGCCGCCTTCTCTTCACTCGTCCTTCTTCTCACCGCAATGCTCGCCTCTCACCAACTCCAACAGACAGTCTATTTCCTGATGGGCACCTTAACTCGCCCTGTCGAAATCGACATACTCCTGATAGTCGCTTCTATCGTCGCAGTTTTAAGCATCATTTCCATCTTACACGCAAACCACTTTAACGCTCTTCTGCTTGGCGATGAAACCGCTCAAAGTTCCGGTGTCAATGTCAAACGGCTTCGCGCTCTCGCTTTTATCATCTCGTCCATCCTTGCCGCATTCTGCGTCTCCCTTACAGGGCTGATTGGTTTCGTCGGGCTTCTTGTTCCCCATCTTGTTCGCCTAACATTTGGCAGTGACCATCGCATCCTTCTCGTTTTAAGCGCCGTATCAGGAGGCGCCTTTTTGGTCGTCTGCGACGCTGTCGCTCGTTCCGTCCCATCGCTTGCCATTCCTGTCGGTGTCCTGACCGCACTATGCGGTTCACCGATTCTCATTATCCTTCTTTGGCGCCAGGCGAAAAGGAGTATCGAATGATAGATGTGAATAACATAAGGTTCGCCTACGGAGAAAAGAGACTCCTTGATGGGGTAAGTTTCAGCGTTCGCGATGGTGAAGTCGTCGCGCTTGCTGGTCCGAACTCCGTCGGCAAGACGACTATCCTACGGATAATAGTTGGGCTTATTAAGCCGCAAGGCGGAAAAGTGATGATTGACGGAATGAATGCAGAAAACCTTAAAACCTGGAATAAGGCAGACCATCTCGCCGTTGTTCCGCAGTCATCTCCCAAACCGGAAAGGATGAGCGTTCTCGAGACCGTCCTGCTTGGGCGAATGAGAAGCGGTTTCTCTTTCGATTCAAAGGAGAATGTAGAAATAGCGACAGATGCGCTTAAACGCACGAACACCGCACATCTTTCGCAACGCGATGTGACAACGCTGTCAGGAGGCGAATGGCAGAGAGTCCTCATCGCCCGCGCACTTGCCCAAGGCGCAAGAAATTTGCTTTTAGACGAGCCGACGACACATCTTGACCTTCCGCACCAGATTGAAGTGATGGAAACACTCCGCTTACTGAAACGCGAAGGTAAGGCGATTCTCTTGGTCGCTCACGAGATAAATCTCGCTACCCTTTATGCCGACAGAATTCTTTTCTTGAGCAATGGAAGAATCGTTGCGGATGGACCGCCCAAGCAGGTTCTCGTTCGAGAAACCATAAGAGAAGTTTACGGAGTAGATGTCGTTTGCGTTGAACATAGTGGAGGAATCCTTGTCGTGCCGAAAAGGGCAAATTAGCCGTCTGGACGGTTGTTTCTATTTATGGCGTTTTAAGGAGGGCAAAACAGAGAAGATATATTAGGGATTAGTTAGATTAATCAGAAATAGTGCAGGAGCGGCTATAAGCATAAACTGCAGTGCCGCATGAATGGTCTTCAGTAATGCTTACACACCGCCCCTGCATCGTATAAGTTGTCCAAAACCTCTGAACTTATCACAAAGATTTTTGGAGGAGGAGAAGATGAGATTTGTTTGTTTCATAATCGGGATTCTGGTTTCGACTGCTGTCACTGCGCAGGAAGTTCCACAAAACGAAAATGAGGAAAAGAAAGAAGAGATTAAACTGACACCACAACTTGTTACTGTTTCTAAAACTTCCGAGACCCCTGACGAAGCGACTTCGTTCATAACCGTTACGAAAAGCGACAGCGTGGTAATGTGGCAGGCTTACCGTTTAAGCGAACTTCTTTCTCTTACGCCTGGTGTCTGGGTTTCCGACAGCGGAAGTTTTGGCTACTCAACGCTCGCTTCGATAAGAGGCACAAAGCCATATCATACGGTCGTGTTGGTTGATGGGGTAAAAGTAAACGATATAACGCTCGGCAGCCAGTTTGACCTGTCCGATATTGACCCATACATCATCGGCAAAGTAGAAGTTCTCCGTGGCGCTTCAAGTGCACTTTACGGTTCGGACTCAATTGGCGGAGTCATCTCAATCGAAACAGAAACAGACATCCGCAAACCCTCATCGTTTCTTTCTACCGAAGCAGGAAGATACGACACATACGGACTCCGCACGGGAGTTTCTGGCACCGAAGGGACTGCCACCTTCTCTGCACTTGCAGGAACTTCTCATTCACACAACGCATTCAGGAGGTATTCGTTTAATCGCAATTCTCTCGCTTCCGCTCTGAAACTCTCGCTTCCAGAGGATTCCTCTCTTAAATTCGTTTTGCGGTTCTGCGAGCGCGAAAACGAGTTTCCTTTCGACTACGACTACTTTACGCACCGAATCTTGAACGACGAAAACATCACGCAGGAACATACAACGCTCATCGGTGCTGTTCAGTATGAGCGCTCATTTAAGACGAAATTCCTTTCTCCGCAATTTGCCCTGCGCACATCATTCTGTCTGAATTCCGCCACCTTTATAAACGGAGGTGACACAGACCCGACTCAACCTGAATTGGAGACATTGAACGATGCGCTCTCTCTTTCGGCTGAACCACGCCTGAGCCTCAATTACGGCGAAACCGATAGATACAAGGGTTTTTCTCTCAAAACAATCATTGGAGCGGAATGGCAAAAAATATCAACACAGAGTTTTTCTCGTTACTGGAACAGTTGGACATCAACAATCGACTCAGATTATACCAATTCTTCTCTCTCCGTTTACGCGGTCTATGTGCAGACCATTTTCGGTTATAAGAGAATCCGTATAAGCGCAGGCGCCCGTTACGATGATTATTCCAACTACGGCTCGGATACATCACCGCGAATCGGTCTCCTTTTCGACGCAATCAAAGAGAGATTCATCATCCGCGGAAGTTATGGAACCGGCTTCCGTGCGCCGACGCCTGCTGAAATGTTCGACCCTTGGGTTGGCAACCCTGCCCTCCAAGCAGAACATTCTACTTCCTTCGACTTCGGATTCGTCGTTTATCCACTGCCGAAAAGGATGCGCATCGAACTCGCCTACTTCAACAACAACATCACTGATATGATAGCGTACAATCCTGCACTTCCGCCTTTCGGAAAGATGGACAACTTCAAGGAAGCGAGAATCGAGGGACTCGAACTCGGTTTAGGTTATCTCGTAAGGAAGAACATAAGCGTTGAGATGGCATTCACGGCACAGGATGCTCGCGACACCGAGACCAAAGATGAACTGCCTGCTGTGTCACCTTGTTTCGGTAGTATCTCGGTCGCTTACAAATTATCTGCGCAATGCGAATTCGGACTGACCGCATCAGCTAGTGAAGCAACGACTGAGAAACCACCTGAAGTTAACTGGCTAAATACGAGAGGAGCCGAACGGCACGACCCTGGCAAGAAACAGATAGTAAACCTGTTCGCAAGATGGCAGCCGAAGGAATGGGCTTTTATTTCAGTCAAACTCGAAAACCTGTTGGACGATAGATTCATCGCGACAGAGATGCTTCCTCGTTCAAATGGACGCTCGCTCTCATTATCGGCTTCTCTTCGCTTCTAATTTTCGTCGTGGGATAGCAGAACAATCTTAAGCCCTGCGTGCAAATGAGACGGATCCCGAGTGCTGATTTTTAATGAAGAGTTGCGTTAAAAAAGATTTTCGTGCATAATTATTGTGGGGGTTAAGGTTGTCGGTAGATGTTATGGTAAGAGGAGCCATTTTACCTACGGCGTTCGTTCTGTGCGCGTTTCTATTTGCGCAGGAAGGAAGTGAAAACACAGAGGTAGAGAAACTCGTGCATCGTGCATTATCTTCGACGGGGGAGGAGCGAGCCAAAGCGATAACTGCACTTGCCGACAGTGGATATTTAGCCATAAATGCGCTGAAGCAAATCAAAGGAGACGACTCAGAGGAAGCGAAAAAGGTTCTCGAAGAGATTGCGAGTATATGGGTCTCTTGGCTTGAGAGTAAAGACGGAGGAAAACGGAGTTTGGCGGAAGGTTATCTTTATGAAGCACAGGATTCTGCTGTTAAAGCGCTGAAAGCGGCGGCTGAAGGTAACGGTTCTTTACATCTGAAAACCACCGCTAAGCGGTTGCTCGAGATGGTTCGTTTCAGGATTTCTCCTGAATTGTATCGTCGAATCGGCGGTGTCTTCGCAGACTACGACAGATTGTCGGTACGGGAGCGGTTAAGCGCTGTTTTTACATTGGAGCAAATGGGCGGAAGAGAGGCGATCGAGGCGCTTAAACGCGTAGTGTTAGAAGATAAAGATGAGATGGTGCGTATTGCGGCTGCGGATGCTCTTGTTCGCACAGGGGATATATCGGTGCTCAAGTTCGTCAAGGAGCAGGGTCTAAGCGACAAGATAAGCGCCCCGCCTGACCGTTATATCCTGATGTTAAGCCAAGGAATAAGATTTATGCAGATAGAAGATTACAAAAACGCGATAGAGGAGTTTACGAAGATTCTTCAAGAGTATCCTGACGACTATAGAGCGAATTACGAACTTGCGATGTGCTATTTGTTGAGCAAGGAATATCACAACTCGTTAAAGCATTTCAAAATTTGCTTAAAGGAGAGACCAAACGACAGCGTTTTGCATTATAATATAGCGTGTGCTTATGCTCTGTTAGGGCACAAAGATGAGGCGTTTGAGCATCTTGAGAAAGCTGTTGATTTCGGATACTGTGACGCGACGCATACGGAGGCTGATGAGGATTTGCGCGGATTGAGGGATGATGAAAGATTCAAAAAACTGTTAGAAAGGATGAGGAATGATGGACGAGACGGAAGGAAGTGAAGTTGATGCGGCAAAGCGGAATATGAACATTATGGATGTATCGAGTATAGTGCAGACTCTATCCGCGCAAAAACGCACAGGAACTTTGCGTGTTGTAGGACCCGATAACGAGAGATACATCTATTTCAACCGCGGGAATGTTGAACTCGTATTAGCGGAACACAGGAAATTCTTTCTGGGTGAAGCACTGATAAAGTATGGCAAACTCACGAAAGAGCAATTGGACGAGGCTTTGAAGATTCAGAAGACGACGAACAAGGAGTTAGGTAAACTGCTTGTCGAGTTGGGTTACCTGAGTGAGAACGATATAAGAGAGGCGATTGTATTTCAGATAACGGAGGAGATTTGCGACATATTCACATGGCAGAAGGTAGAATGCGAGTTTATGGAGAACAAGATGTTACCTGAAATGGAGAAGGTGCTGACGACAGGCGTGCGTGTTGCAGTGAACCCTGAAAGTTTGATAATGGAGGCGGCAAGACGGATAGACGAGTGGGAGATTATTAAGAAGATTGTGCCTTCGACAAAGGATGTTTTTCAAGCCACGCCTGCGAGTTTTCACTACTTCCGAGAGGAGGGATGGGACCCTGAGCGGGATGTTCTTTCTTTAATAGACGGTGTGCGTGATGTTGCGGAAATAGTGCAGAAGGCACAGATGCCGAAGTTTGAAGCGCTGAAAATATTGTACAAGTTGGCATCGAACAAGGAGATTGAACAGGTTCCGCCTGCAAGGCTCGTAGAACTCGGTTTAAGGGTCTTAAACAAAGGAGATATTAAGAAGGCGATTAGGTTATTCGAGAGGGCAGAAGAATTAGGCGGTGAAGGGCTCGATGTTGAGATGAAACTGGCAAAGTCCTACGAGGTTGTAGGAGCAGCCGACAAAGCAAAAGAGAAGTATCTGTCTTATGCGAGGAAGAAGGAAAGGGAAAACGACCTTGACGCAGCGGTAGGAGCATACGAACGAATAACCCAATTAGACCCTGAGGATATAGGTAGCCATCGTAAGTTAATAGCCGTTTTAATGAAACAAGGACGGAGAGAGGAAGTTGTTAGACAGGCACAGAAACTTGAGACGAAATATTTAAGACGCGACGATAGGGAACAAGCGATTGGTTTGTGGAAGGAACTTCAGGAAGCGTTCCCTGATTTACCTGATATTTACAATGCACTGGCGCGGCTTTACATGAAATTCGACGAGAATGTACAAGCAATCATTGAACTGGAAAACCTCGGCGGACTCTATCTCTTAAGAGGAGAGAAAGAAGAGGCGATGAAAGTGTTCCGTAAGATTCTGCAGTTGGACAATGAGTGCGTGCAGGCGAGGTTGTCGCTTGCATCTGTGCTTGCAGAAACAGGACGGACGAAGGATGCATTAGACGAGTATAACACCCTCGCAGAGATGCTGACGAAATCGGGTGTATTAGAGGGTTCAAGCAATTGGGTGTTTCTGTTGGATGTATACAGGCGAGTAGCCGAGTTAGAGCCGAACAACTGGAGCGTGAGGTTGAAGTTGGCACAGGCTTACGAAACCCGCAAGGACTACACGAAGGCGGTTGATTATTGGGAACAGGCACTCGAGATTCTAAAAAACAGCGAGGATGCGAGTATAGAGAGATTGATTGAACCACTTGAACGAATCGTGCTATATAGACCCGGCGACGGCGCTAGACGCGAAGAACTGGCGCAAATATATATACAGGCAGACAAACTTCAGCAAGCGTTAAAGGAGTATGAACATCTTGTTAACAGCGCAATAGAAGAGAAAAACTGGGATACGGCACTTACATATTGCGATAAGATGCGGCAGATTGAGCCGTTAAGACTCGACACATTCAAAAAGATGGCTACTATTTACGGCTTGAAAGGGGAGGCTGAGAAGCAGGCTGAAATTTTAAGGCAGATTGCCTGGCTTTACATCTGCACATCGGAATACTCCGCTGCTGAAAAGGCGCTTGAAGAGGCATCCGAGGTTGGCGCATCTGACCTCGGGTCGCTTCTTCTTCTTGCGGAAATTTACCGCAAGCGGAACGAGAGAGAAAGGCTGAACGGACTGCTTCTGCGCCTTGCGGCAACCGCTGTCAAGCAGCAGGACATCGGACTCGCTGATCGGTTTTTGAAAGAACTCGGCGATGCAGACTGCAAAGACGAGCGGTTTTTCGAATTAAAATCGAAATTAGAGCGGTTGAGGACTCTTCTTAAAGAAGCGGACAGAATACCTGTCATCGAGCGTCCACTCCTTTCAGACAAGATTAAGATAATCAAGCCACCTATTGAAATACCAGAAACCGAAAAAGAACAGGAAGAACCAGAAGAGTAATGGAATACTCTACGCATTCGTGACATAGTCTTGTTTTGGAAACAATAGAATGAATATGGAATGAGATTAGGGAGGGGAAAGTTATGTGGCGCTGGGCTCTTATAATAGGGCTTTGCATTTTCGTAATTTATGTTTATGCTGACATCATAAGTCTTACAACAGGTGGAAAAATTGAGGGAGAAATCATCGAGGAGGATGATGACCAGGTGACTGTGAAAACATACTCCGGAATCACAGTAATAAGCAAAGAGCGCGTTGAAAATATAGAAAGAAAGCCAACACGCTGGCAACTCTACACCGAAAAATCGAAGAAGATAAGTGAATTCGACGCTGAAGCCCATTGGGAACTCGCGAAATGGTGCAAGGAGCAGGGGCTCGTTAGAGAATATAAGACGGAGTTAGAGATAACGCTTTCACTTAAGCCTGACCACAAAGATGCCCTTGCATCTTACGAGGAACTTCTTAGGTCATCAGAAGAAGCGGCAAAAAATGTCAAAGGGGTCAGTCGTCAGTCGCCACCAAGACGAGAGACAGGCAAACCTACCGAGACAGGAGCAAGAAAAGAAGAACCATCATCGGCGGAGAAAAAAACAAAGATACGAGAACTGATAAAAAAGTATTTTGCAATCTCTGAAGAGAATTTTAAGGAGCGTGAAGATGTTCTCGCCGAGTTGTCAAAATTGGAACCTTTAAACAAAGAAGATGTTTTGAGTTTCAAAAATGAGATATACAAGGAAGCGATATCTGGACCGAAGGCGACATTTCAGGGTGGCACCGGGAAGTTGAATTCGAAACTTTATCCTGGGACATACTACATAAGCGTTCCGAAAGCAACTGCTGATAAATATCCGCTTCTGATTGGACTGCACGGTGGCGGAGAGGGAGTAGGTGACGGTAGGGAGGCGGCACAAAAGTTCGGTATCGGCGCAAGATTCGGAGCAATCTGTGTGTTTCCGACAGTAATACAGAAGGAAGCGACGGCGTGGAACAAAGAGCGCGAGGAAAAATATGTTATGGCGCTTATCGAAGAAATGAAACGGACCTTTCCCATTGACACAAGCAGAATCTACCTTGTGGGTCATTCTATGGGGGGCTACGGCACATGGTCAATCGGCACCCATTACGCTGATGTTTTCGCAGGACTCGGTCCGTGTGCAGGCGGAATATTTGTAATGACAGGAGGTGGCGGAGTCACCCTCGCAAGAGGCACAGTCGTAAACTTGAAGAATACCCCTATATATTTCTATCACGGTTCGAACGACCCACAGGTGCCACCTACATCCGACAGAAAAGCGGCTGAAGCGTTAGAAGAATTGAAAAAGAAATACGGACCTTATGAATACATTTACAAAGAATATGATGGAATAGGACACGGACTTCCGCCAGACGGGCTCTCTCCGATAATCGAGTGGCTCTTCTCTCACAAGCGCAATCCGTATCCTGAAATGGTCATTTGGGAGCCTTCTCGTCCTTACAAAACGCTGTTTTGGTGGATAAAAAACCGCGGCGGTATCTCTCAGATTGTCGCGAAAATCGAGAAGTCTAAAAACGAGATAACGATTGAAGGACCTTCTTCAGGTTTCTCAATCTACCTAAATGACAAGATGGTTGACTTGAACAAGCCTATAAAAGTAATTATCAACGGCAAAGAGGCTTATAATGACTATGCAAACTATTCAGCAGCCGCCCTTCTCGATTCGCTTGCCGATAAGCGTGACCTAACCCAGTTCTTCTTCGCCAAGATTGACTTTTAGTAATGCCTTGTTTTCGAGGATTCCGCCAATGCTTCCGTTTAATGGATTGCATCAATCCACCCTTGACAAACTCTACTTGGAGTTTAGAATCGGAATCTGTGAGGCACTTCTTAAAAATCATCCCGATTCCATAGACATCTTGATGGAACTCGGCAATCTATACACATCTTGCGGAAGATATGAAGATGGACTGAAAATTGACCTACGACTCGTTAGTTTGCTGCCCAGCAACCCTGTCGTCCATTATAATCTTGCATGCAGTTATTCACTTCTTGAAAGAAAAGAAGAGGCGTTCTCTGCGCTTGAAAAAGCCCTTGATTTAGGGTTTTCCGATTTCACTCTTCTTCTTAAAGACAAGGATTTAAACAATATAAGAAGCGATCCGAGATTTCGCCCACTCCTTACACGCTGTCAGAAAAACAAGCAGAAGCAGAAATCACTCTGATTCGACGAGAACCTTGGGCAGCCTTATTTTTTCGGTTTCTGGGGCAGTACATCTCCGCCTGTATAAATTGTATCCGCAGGCGCAACGACAGCCCTTGAAAGAAACAGAATAGCAAAGGCAGTGTAAACAGTCTCTTTTTGCCAAGAGCCGTCTCGAAGTTGTGCTTCTAAGATGGCTTCTGCTCCTTCTCTATACCAGTCGTGCTCACCGAATTTTTCAACCATAGCCATTACGCCTGCCCTTTCCAAACTGAACAGATGGTAATAATCGCCCCAGCCACTTCCTACAAGCATACCCCGTGCATCTCGGGATTTCCTCACTGAAAAATTCTTTGCGATATACGCCGCTGCATCTCTTATTGCCGAATCACATTTCTTGCCATAATTCGAATAGGAACCCATATCTTCTAATACAGATTTGCATACAACAAGCCCTGCGAGCCCCGCAGCGGTCATAGTAAGATACGGATACGCTTGGGAAGAGTCCAATGTATAGCCAAAACCGCGAACGAACATCTTCTCTACCGCAAGTTCCGTCTTTCTTCTGGTATCCCTTCCCGCAGACTTGTTATATCCCTGTTTGCGTAGTTTAAGCAACGATTCCTCCGCCGCTGGAACATAAAACGGTTTCTCATACTCCTCACCTTTCACCTGCTGCATCCCAACAAGCGTGATTAAATTCTTCGTAAAAACTTCCGACGGAACCGAAATCCCTAATCTTCTCGCCGCATCAAGTCCAAGAAGCGCAAACTGGGTATTCGACAGGTCACCTCTTCGCATCCAGCCGCTAACACTTCCTCCATATGTCCACATACCATTTGACAATTGCGTCTTAATTAACCATTTCGCCGCCTTTTCGGCAAGATTACGCAACAGAACAGGTCCCTTCTCGAATTCCTTTGGCACCTCTGTTCTCCACCTATCAGGCAGTCTCTTCTGCAATGGTCTGGAAAAGTAGGCATCTACGGCTAATATAAGAAGCGCCGCCTCGTATGTATTACCAGGAAACGATGATTCTTCCTTCGTTTCCTTCACCAACCTCCCAAGATATTCAAACGCTTCTTGAACCTCTTTTGAATCGGGTTTTACCTTATTAGATGAAAGCAGTGCATACAGAGAAATCGCAGTCGTTCCTACTGGGAAACCCTCGTAGCCTCCTCCAACAAAAGAGCCATCTTCTCTTTGCTGTGATAAAAGCCATTTCACCCCTTCCTCAATCGCTTTCTCAACCTTATCTTGAAACTGGTCATTTTTCTCTTCTTGAGGTTTTCGAAGCAATGGACTATCTTTTTCTCTTGCCTTCGGTTCTTGTTCTTTCGGCAGGATAGGAGGTGAAGATGGAACAAGTGGTCGAACAGGCATCTGCACGGCTTCTTTCTGCGGGTTGGACGCCTTATCAACTCCTTTCAGAAAAATCTCATCCTCGGATTCGAGTCTCTCCATATCGTCTATTGTGGTAAACGGCACCGTCTTATTCACCAATCCCTCCGATGCATCAGTTGCAGAATCTTTCTTCTCTCTCTTCGGCTTCTCCGTTGTTAAAGGTGTATCTCGAATCTTCTTCCTGAGTTCAAGCAGATTCACCATCTTATCTTTTAGAGGAACAACTTGCGGCTGGCTTTCTTCTCTTGAAGAAGAGCCTTTGGCAATGTGCACAACCTTATGTGGGGAGGAGGAAATGGGATAATAAGTGGCAAGAGAGATAACAAACAGTCCCACAAGAAAAACTACAAGCGGAAGAAATACCATAAGTTTGACCGATATTCCCCTATTAAGATGGCTTACTATTCGGTCAGCAAACACAGTCTTAACGCTACTTATCAACTGCCTATCAATCCAGTTACCGAGTCCTTTTTTATTCCGTTCCCGAGATTCGTCTCTCACTTTTTCTGAAAGAGATGCTCCTTTGTCCGCTGCGTTTATTCCTTTATCTATCCATCCAACTATTTTAGCCCGCAAGACTTTCTTACGCGGAATCAACAGTTCTCCATAAAGAGTCTTGAAACGGATATGATTCTCTTTCTCCTCGATTATCTCGCCTTCAATGGTTTGTCTACCACTTAATTTCAGCCGCCACCTTTCCTTCTTGAAACACCTTTTGAGAGCATCAGTGCAACTGCGACATAAGAGAGACGAAGCGGTTTCAAAAAGTCCTGCATCCATATCAGCGTCAGTCAATTTTGCGCCACAGATAGAACAACGGTCTATGACGATTTTCATCATCCTCTTCCTATCTCTCATCTCCTGCTTAATTATACGCAAAAACCATACCAGACGCAACCACCTAAGACGGCTTACTTTCTGTAAACTCTCTTTTACAATTTTACAACCGTTATCATCCGTCGCATGACAATAGCCTCACACCGCCTTATCCACACAGTGCAAGGGGCTTAAAAAGGCTACTGAGGCTATATGAGGCTCTCTTTTTTGCCTAAAAAACGCGTCGTGCTCCATTGCAGAGCACGACGCACTTCGTTGTGGAGGGTGGTAAATGTTTCACGCATTTATAGAATATCCTAACCATCCCACCTTGTCAAGTCTCGTTTCCGATTCCGCAAAAAACAGATATGCAATTTTATGACAGTCTGTTTTCCTTTAAGGAAGGGGTATCAGTGGGATGAAAGAATCTGGAGTACTGATAGGAGCGTGGAGATAGTATGCTGGATTCCGTCAATGCGTACCTGCAGATGAAGGAGAGAAGATGTAAACGCACCGTAAGCGCGCTCCGGATTCGGCAGAAAATGGCCATTGACACGGTCTATTCTGTGGCGCAGATGGAATTGAGATTGGAGTTTCAGCGCTTCTTTGTAAATCTCTGCTTTCGGGTTCTGGGTTGAGTTGGCTATCTTATATGCAGCGGCAAGTCCTTCACAAAGTGCGGCATCTGACAGTGCGTTCGGATAACCATGCCTTACGGAGAATGCTCCTCGATAATCAGGAAAAGGCGATTCTGCAAGTGCCTTCTGTGCTTCAACGAGCCTATCAGCCATATCATAGACAACTTTTATATCCGTCTCGTCAAGATGTGCGGAAAGGCTTAATGCGGCTTTCATCAGCCAAGCGTCTATATAGTATGGCTCGGCTTTGCGCTTTTCCGATACCTCTTTTGCAAGAGCGCGATACCCTTTGATAGACGCTTCGAGATACTCCCTTCTGTCGAAAATTCGGGCAGCGACAGCAAGCGCAAAAACGGCTTCTCCCGGATAGAATTGGACGGAAACCTTCTTAGGAGTATCTGTTACAGGGTCGTAAAAAGTGTTGAAGGAGCCATCAGCACACTGCATAAAAAGCAAGAACTTGGCGAGTTTATGCGCAAGGTCAGAGAACTTGTGGGTATTCGTCACATCCTTATGAACAGCGAGAGTCCACAGAAGAACCGCCGCACCGCCAAGATTAGTGCTCCCATCAACATCCTTGGTGTAAACGAAATCGTGTTTCTGATGTTCCTTACAAATTCCTTTAAGGAAGTTGATGGATTTTTCTGCACCTTCAAGGTATTTAGACTCCTTTGTGAGTTCATAAACAGAAAGAAGCACGCAAGCGGCGGTAGTCTGGCGAATGTGTGATTCTCCTTCAAGGAATTTGTCTGAGGTTGCGTCATAAAAATAGCCAAATCTGCCGTTTTCCTCTTGCACGCGGAGTAAGTAATCCGCACCATCAACTATCGCCTGTTTTACGGATAGGGTCGTCAGCGTCACACCCGTTCTGCGCAAACGGAAAAGTCGAACTATCTCACCTTCAGGATAAAGATATAGATAAGAGACCGTGCGGAACCTGGCAAAAAGAGAGCCTTCTGGGTATCGTGTCATAAGAAGAAGGCTTAAAGCCTGCAAGTCCGAAACGGCGCCGATAAGAATCTCGTCAGCCATAACGAACAAGGGTCTACCTGTTTTTCCGTCTTCTTTGGAGATGACGAACAGCGAGTCGATACCGAGCCTTATATTTTGCGCCGCTTCTTCCGCCGTTTCAAGAGGGAATATGTCCTCCACTTCTTCCACGCGGATTGAAAGCCTATTAGGGACTTTTTTCGGCAACCTCTCCTTCAAACCGGCGAGTATGATTTTAAGAGAGTCTTTATAGGTCTGGGCGCGTCCATAGCAACGAATAGTCTTTTCTGCTCCGAAAATCGAGACGAATAGGTAGTCGCCGAGTTGGGTTTTTAGCGGTTCGCTTTCAAGTAGCTGCTCCGCAGTCCCGTCTTCTTTCTTTAAAACTGATATGACTGCTTGGGCGACTATTTTGGCAATCTCTTCATTGAGATGGACTATTCGGCGAGTGAGTTTTTCCACTCTCGCAATCGGAGTGAAATCGACTTGTCGCTTGGGATGTTCAGATTTTTGCGAGCCGCCGCTAACATTACTGGCTGTGCAACTTAAAAACAGCAACAGGAAAATCGAAACCTTTTTCATTCCACAGGCTCCACCGCGTCTGATACGAGATGTCTCGATGATAGCGTCAAGTTACTTGAAATGCAAGAATATGTTGTCTATAATCCAGAGAGTAAGAGAGACAGGATAATCGAGTATGAAGGTAGGCGAATACGAAGTGCGAGTCATAAGCGATGGAAGTCTCTGGCTTGACGGTGGCGCTATGTTCGGAATCGTCCCAAAAGTTCTCTGGTCGAAATTAACGAAGCCTGACAGAAAAAACAGAATCCATCTTGGAATTTCTCTTCTGTTAATTGAAGGGCACGGGAAAAAGATTCTCGTTGATACGGGGTTCGGCAAAGAATGGAGCGAAAAGGAGCGAAAAATATACGGAATGGAAGATGTGGGAATGGTTGAAAAACGGCTTCAGACGCTCGGAATTGATGTCTCGGATATTGATTATGTGGTGAATACGCATCTTCATTTCGACCACGCAGGCGGTAACTGCGTTGATGGCGAACCGGTTTTCAAAAACGCAAAATACATTATTCAGAAGCAGGAGTTAGAGGTCGCTCTTAATCCGAACAGTTATTCCGCATCATCATATAGAAAAGGAGACCTACAGCCGCTTATCGATAGAAAGCAGTTTCAAGTGGTAGATGGCGAATATGAGATACTTACAGGTATAAAGTTATTGCGGACGGACGGGCACACGAAAGGACATCAGGCGGTTCTGATACAAAGCGGTAGAATGACTGTCTTCTATCCTGCGGATTTAGTTCCAACACGGTTTCATCTGAACATCCCTTACATAATGGGATATGACTTGTATCCAGAAAAAACGGTAGAGATGAAGACGCGATTCCTTGAGCAAGGGTTTCGTGAAAAGTGGATTTTCGTTTTTGAACACAATGTAGATGCGAACTTCTGGCGGCTCGAAAAGAAAAACGAACGGTTCAAAGCGCAATTGTTGGAGGATGTAGAATGAGAGCATTCTGTATCTGTTTGTTCGCAATCGGTGTCTGCGTGTTAGTAGCATTTTTAATGTTCAACTGTCTCGCGCAGGATGAAAAGAAGGAGGAGGGCGATAGAGTGAAGTTACTGTCCGTCAAAAAAGAAGGGAAGATGAGTCTGGAAGAGGCTATAGCAAAGCGAAGAAGCAGACGCGATTTTACAGGAGATGCGATTTCGCTCGAGGATGTCTCACAGATTCTATGGGCGACGCAAGGAATCTCAGACGAAAAGCGGGGACTTAGAACCGTGCCGAGCGCAGGCGCCACTTTCCCACTTGAAGTCTATCTCGTCGCAGGTAATGTTAAGGACTTAAAAGCAGGATTATACAGGTATGATTACAAGAAACACGAACTGGTGCTCGTAAAATCAGGAGACATAAGGAAGGATGTCTGCGCCGCAGCGTTGGGGCAGCAAATGGTACAAGACGCACCTGCAACTGTCGTGATTGCGGCGGTTTATGAACGGACATCAAAACGGTATGGAAACCGTGCGGAAAGGTATGTTCATATGGAAGTCGGGCACGCAGGGCAGAATATCTATCTCCAATGCGAGGCGCTTGGGATGGGCACCTGCGCAGTTGGCGCTTTTCAGGATGCCAAGTTAAAAAATGTTTTGGGAATAAATGAAGAACCGCTTTATCTGATGCCTGTCGGAAAGACTAAATGAAAGTAGGAGTCAGAGGTTGGTGAGGGTCCTGATTTCGGCATTGATACCGGGGTTTTATTTTTTCACAATCGGTGCGCCTTTAAGAGGTGCCCTATTCTTATGCGGCGAGATTCTGTCTGTTAATCTCGTCCTGCTTCTTTATCTTGTTCAGCCATTTAACGGGCGCGAAATATTGGTTATTGCAGCAGCGTTCGCCACGGCATACTTTTGGGCTTTTAACATTCTTATTAGTGTTCTTGTGTACAAAAATAGGAAGAACGAAATTGGACAGCGATGAAATAACCGAAAATGAACAAGACGAACGGGAACATCTCACATACAAAGCGGCGGGAGTCGATGTAAAAAAATCAGATGAGATGAAGCGCCGAATGTGGGCGACTATTCGCTCAACCTACACGCCGCAGGTTTACGAGCCCCATCCACGCGGTTTTGCAGGTATGGTGCTACTCGATTTTCCCCAAACCGTTTTTAGTCACCGTTATAATAAGCCCCTTATACTTCTTTCAACTGATGGCGTCGGAACAAAACTCAAAATAGCTTTCAAAGCAAATGTGCACAATACAGTCGGAATAGACCTCGTGGCGATGAATGTAAACGATACTCTCGTTTACGGTGCCGAGCCAATCGGATTCGTTGATTACTTCGCCTGCGGAAAACTTAACCCTTCTGTTGTAGAGCAGGTCGTAGCAGGCATTGCAGAAGGATGTCGCCAAGCAGGATGTCCGCTTTTAGGCGGCGAGACTGCTGAACTCCCGGGCTTTTACAAGGAAGGCGAGTATGACCTTGCGGGGTTCGTAACCGCGGTAGTTGACAAACGGAAGTTGATTGATGGAAAAAGAATCGAAGAAGGCGACCTCGCCTTAGGCTTCTGTCTTCTGGAATCCACTCAAATGGCTATTCGCTTGCAAGAAAAGTCTTTTTCGACACCGCAAAATGGAAGTTAGACAGATATGTTGAAGAGTTCGGATGCACATTACAGGAAGAGTTACTCAAACCTACGATAATCTATGTAAAACCTGTTCTGTCGGTCGTAAGGGCATACAAGCAACACGCTGTCCATGCGATGGCGCACATAACAGGCGGCAGTTTCGAAGCGAAAATCCCGAGAGTCATTCCAAAGGGTTATCGGGTTATCATTAGAAAAAAATCTTGGGAAGTGCCTCCTGTTTTCAGAGTGATACAAAAGTTAGGAAACATAGAAGAATCGGAGATGTATCGCGTGTTCAATATGGGAATCGGGTATGTGATGTTCATAGGAGCACGATATTTGAGGCGTGTACAGCAACTCTTAAAACGGAAAAATATAAAGAGCATCGTTATCGGCGAAGTGGTGCACGGTGAGCACGGTGTCGAATTTGTCTAATCCTGTCGCGGTCTATGTCCATATACCGTTCTGTGTGCGGAAATGTCCATATTGCGACTTCCTTTCTATTCCTTATGATTCTTCCATCGCACAAGACTACTTGAAAGCGCTCGAGTCCGAAATAAGACGCCGTTTTCCTGATAGGATTGAAGCGAGCACTCTTTATCTTGGCGGCGGCACGCCAACCGCACTTTCGCATCATCTTCTTGAAAAACTCCTCAAAACCCTGTTCTCATACATCCGATTAGTTGATGAAGCAGAAGTAAGCATAGAATCGAATCCAGGAACGATTGACCTTGAAAGCGCGAAAATGCTTAACGATTACGGCATCAATCGTGTGAGCATCGGCGTTCAATCCTTTCAGAATAAGAACCTCCGCTTCTTGGGACGGGTTCACGACTCGAAAGCGGCGTTCAAAAGTTACGAAATCTTCCGCAACGCTGGGTTCAACAACATAAATCTGGATTTAATCTATGGGCTGCCGAAACAGTCTCTTTCGATGTGGCGAAAAGACCTTGAAACTGCGGTTTCACTTTCTCCACAACACATATCGGCGTATTCTTTAACAGTCGAAGAGTCAACACCACTTCACGCATCACTTGAAAGAGGCGATTTCAAGCCGCTAAATGAAAGAACCGTCGCCAAGATGATGGTTGAAGCGATGCGGTTCCTTGAAGCAAACGGCTTCAGGCACTATGAAGTCTCGAATTATGCGAAACAAGGGTTTGAATGTATGCACAACTTGGCGTATTGGAGGTATCAGAACTATATTGGGTTGGGAGCATCAGCGGTTTCGTTCGACGGCATTTCAAGGAAACGAAACTTGAGCAATGTCAGTAGATACATAGAGGCGGCAATAAAAAGAGAAAACCTTGTTGAAGAAGACTATGTGATAGTCGGTCGAGAACGTGCCGCAGAATGTTTGTTTTTAGGGCTACGAACATCTGACGGAGTCTCAGAGACACATCTTAAAGAGACAACAGGCTTTTCATTCGCAGATTTTTCGGCTCCACTCGAAAAACTCAAGAACGAAGGGCTCATCGTCTTCCACGAGCACAGAATAGCACCGACAGAGAAAGGGTTTCTTTATAACGACACAATCGGAACCACCATCGAATAGTCTCCCATACTACACCAATTCTGCGGAACCCATAAAGGTAACTTCAAAAAAGCGATTCTGCTTACGAATCACCCCCCTCCCCTGTTAATATAATAAATGAGGGGGAGGTGACAAGTTGGGTCTTTGTTGAAATTTAAGAAAAGGAGGAGTTTTTATGAGTCGAGTCTCACCAAAAGAAGTTCATTATGTGCTTAAACAGTACTTGCTTGTTGATGGATTCCATCTTGTAATTGACCTCGAAAAATCGAAAGGCGTTTATATCTGCAACGCCATCGACGGCTCGCTTTATCTCGATTGCTATACCTTCTTCGCAACTCAGCCGTTGGGACACAACCATCCGAAAATGTTCGAA